>ERZ650308.26-NODE-26-length-86631-cov-10.608552_pt1 | contig 86631 bp, 72 predicted proteins | sample MGYA00376244_ERZ650308 | MGnify/ENA primary metagenome ERZ650308 (study PRJEB26733, sample SAMN07839295) | wastewater metagenome | biome: small river; feature: stream; material: water | place: USA: North Carolina | collected 2016-04-26 ... | reverse complement strand
TAGCAATAAGCGCCTTGATTGTATTAGTGGCTGCTTGTTCTAAAAAAATAGACGATGCCTACCAGAACCCTAACTATGATGTAAAGGTGGCACCTGAAACTTTAATGCCTCAGATAGTAGCTTCTATGGCTGGTAACTATGGCGGACACGGTCCAATGAACGATATAAGATATATTGGTGCTTATGTTCAAAACTTTGCATTCGCAGGAACACAAAGTAATTTTGACAAAATGGGTTATACCAATACAGACGTTGCACAATCATTTTGGCGCTCTCATTATTATGACATTGGACAAAACAATGTAAAGATGATAGAGTGGGCTATCGAGAATAAGCAATGGGATTATGCTGGTGTTGGAAAAGCAATCTTTGCTTGGAGCTGGTTAACATTAACTGACTACCATGGTGAAGTAGTATTAAAAGAAGCGTTTAATACAGATCAGATCACGTTTAAATACGATACGCAAGAAGAAGTATATGCTTATTCGAGACAATTGTGTTTTGAAGCACTTGATTTATTGAATAAAACAGGTGACAATGCAAGTCAAGCAAGTTTAGCCAAGGGCGACGCTTTCTTGTATGCAGGTGATGTAGCTAAGTGGAAGAAGTTTGTGTATGGCGTATTGGCTAGAACACACCACCACATATCTAATAAGTCAACTTATAAAGCAGATTCAGTATTGTATTATACAAATCTTGCAATGAAAGAAACAACAGATGACGCGTTGGTTAAATTTGCTGCAACTGCAGTAAGTGCAACAAATAACTTCTTTGGACCATTCAGAAACAACTTAGGTGGTGCAACTACAGCATCTCCAACTGCAATCAGACAATCTGCATTTATTGCTGATTTAATGAGCGGTTTAAATCCTGCATTTAGCGGTGTTGCTGATCCAAGAGCAATCTATTTGTTAAGAAAAAATGCTAACGGAACATTTAAGGGTGTTGAGCCTGTAAAGGGTCAGTTGGTAATGGCAGCAAACGATCGTCCAGAAAGTTTCCATGGCCTTTCTCAAGTAACTGCTACAAACAATACTGCGCCAGCTACAGATGTTAACTGTCGTTTTATCTTTAGAAACAATGCTCCTTTCCCAGTAATGACTGCAACTGAGATGGCGTTCATTCGCGCAGAAGCTGCTTTCATCAAAGGAGATAAAGCTGCTGCATTGGCTGCTTATAAAGACGGTATCTCTAAGCATTTTGACTTATTGATGGCGAACTATAACACCAACGTACCAACTGCAGATTTATTAACTGTTGCTAAAAGAGATGCTTTCTTAGCAAATACAGCAGTTGTACCTGCAAGTGCAAATAGCTTAACATTACCAATGATCATGTTACAAAAATACATCGCCCTTTGGGGTCATGGTACTTTTGAAACTTGGGTGGATATGCGTAGATACCATTACACTGACAAAGATGCAAATGGTGTTCAAGTATATACTGGATTTACTGTTCCTGCAACTGCGGATTTATTCCCAGATAATGGTGGTAAATTAGTGTACAGAATGCGTCCAAGATTTAACTCTGAGTATGTTTGGAACATCAACGAGTTAAACAGAATTGGTGCAACTACTTTAGATTACCACACAAAAGAAATGTGGTTCTCTACAAAGTAGTCAACGATAAAGTTTAGTAAGATTTGAATATAAGGCCTCCCGTTTTCGGGGGGCCTTTTTTGTGGACTAATTTGTATGCATAGATGCATTAACTTTAGGTAGCCCCATTTTTAAAAAATTCAAACAATGAAACGTATAAACCTATTTGCGCTCCTTGGTTTCTTATTGTTAAATACAACGACATCAACAATAGCTCAAACAGTCCATTGGAAAAATGTTTCTACTGAATTCAATTTGAAAACAAATTCGATCCAGGCATTTGCATCCACTTCTACTACTTTAAATGATAGTGCATTCAGGGCATTTTATGTGGTCATCAACACAAAAGATCCTGCAATAAAAATGGGCGTAGATACAACATTATATAGACGCCTGACACCGGATGGGTTTTATGAAAAACTAGCTCGTCCCACCCTTGTAATGAATGCTTCATTTTTTGAATTTAAAAACAATACTAATTTAAATGTCTTAGTTGATCAAGGACATATACTTGCATACAACAAACAAGATCTAGAAGGAAAAGGAAAAGACAGTTTAACCTATACGCATGTATTGTCTTCTGCAATAGGGATGCTAAAAAATGGAAAGATGGATGTGGCCTATACTTCTACAGATTCAAATAGCCAGTATGTTTTGCATCAACAAAATCCTATCATGCCAATCAAGGACAGCAATCCAGGTTTAGCAAGTGCCAATCAAGTGCTTTCAGATTTAAAGAAATGGAAATTAAGATGGGCAGTAGGCGGAGGTCCTGTATTGGCAAAAAATGGAGCAGTGTTTATTACAAATAACGAAGAAAAAAAATTTGCAGGTAAGGCAATTGCGGATCATCATCCTCGCACTGCAATGGGTTATACAAAATCTGGTCATTTAATTTTATTAGTGGTACAAGGCCGCATGAAAAATATTGCAGTAGGGACTACATTGACAGAGACGGCGCAAATTTTAATTGATCTTGGTTGTGTAGAAGCAATTAATTTAGATGGAGGTGGAAGTAGTTGTTTATTAATCAACGGAAAAGAAACCATCAAGCCATCAGATCCCACTGGACAAAGACCAGTTCCTGCTGTATTTTTCGTTCGATAAATGCGGAACATTAGACTTGCTTCTAAGACTTGCGATGCTTAATGGCATTGACTCTTAGACTATATACTAAAAATTATATTTAATTGTTGATCTGATATTTTAGAGCGTATTTTTACGCAGTAAAGCAAAGGATTGGTTTTATATTTTAATGCTATCAACCTGAACAATTCAGTTTAGGAATAAATATTAATAGCATGAAAAAATTAATTCATTTTACAGCGCTCTTTGCTAGTTTAGTCATTTTGTTTTTTACTGCATGTACAAAAGAAGCTCCAACAGTAGCACTGGCTGCGCCTGCAAAGTATATCCCAGATGTGATTCCTACTGATGAAAGTCTCGAAGCCTTCAACGATGCTATGGTTCGTTTTGACCCTTTGTATTTGCAGGTTGTATTTAAAGAAATCAAAACCAAAGAACAAATACAAGCTGCCAGCAAGGAGTTGTTAATTGAATTGAATAAAAATGTGACCAATCAAGAAGCGCAAAAGGCAATTACGGAGCTCTACCATTTTGAATCTTTCGAAGCTTTACAAAAAGTGTCGTTTGCGTTAACCCAAACAGCTTCGGCACTCAAAATACAATTCTTTAATAATAAAGAAGCACCTACAGCTGAACAGAAAAAAGCATTCTCCGAAGCAAGAAAAGCATTTATTAAAAACAAATTGACTGTCCTAGAAAAAGCAAGTCAAAAAAGAGCTACAGGTTTATGGAATGATATGGCAGATGAGATTGAAAGACAGTTCCATTATTATACCTTGGTTTATAACGAAGAGTTTGAATCGGACATGAATGGTGGAGGTGCAGATTGTAACGAGTCTTGTTGCTTGGAATTTGTCGCATGTCAACAAACTGCAAAGAAAGATTATGTTATGAACGTTTTCGTTCTATCATTTATGAGTGGTGGATTTTTTTATACAGTAAGTAATAGGCTGACCGCAAATAATCCCGCTTTAAATCCAATGGCACCTGTAGTTGGTATCATGATAGGACTTTCGGGATCCATCCTATTGGCAGAGGAATTTTATAAAATGGATCTTAGTAATTGTGTTTTAAACTACAAAGCATGTATTCAAAGAAAAAATGGAAACTAAATATCAATAATATGAAGACAACATTCTTAAATCCATTTAAGTTAAAAATGAAAACAATTATTCTACTGCAAATAATTGTTTTATCATATTTTTTATATTCGAAGTTTAAATTACAATTAAACAGAACTAGTACAATACTTTATATATCCCATTTTACGGCAGTAATTTTAAATTCTTATTTCCAAATAAATATTTACCTAGATCGTTTAGTTAATAATCCGATTGATATCAAAGGAAATGAAATTTACAGTAAGTATAGTTTATTATTATTAATAGTAATATTTATGATACTCCCAATTCTATATGTGTATCAATTCAGATAACTAGTATTTAAAATGCCAAAAATTGAAAAACGAACCGAATTTATTCGGTTCGTTTTTATTTATGCCTTATCTTTGTGCCATCATCAAGAAGCCTTAAATGGCTGCCAACCGAGAGAGTCGAACTCCGCGGTGGTAAAATCGATGAGGACTTACTGTCAAAAAACAAACGTAATTCCCTTTATCATTTTTCTTGGTCTGATTTATTTAATCCTATTAAAGTCAATCATGCCATGCTTGTATCGAATCAAAAACCTGAGAAAGATTTAGTTCAATCCAATAAGGAATTGGAGCTATTTATTGAATCTAGTTCGCCCTTAGAAGTGAAGGGGAAACTGCAACTCACTTATTTAAACGAAAATTTTGAAGGCCGCTTTATTGCTACGCCCGATTTAATTAAGCTTAAAACAATCCACCCTTATCAAGGTATGGTGGCTGCTGTGGCAATAGAAGCCGGCAATCCTATTCAGTTTTTACAAGCCAATGGTGGATTGAGTACGGCAGGACAACAACATATCTATTTTTTAGTTTTTGATATTTTTCATCTCTACAATCTTTTTCGCTTAAAGCCACAAGCTTTATTGGCGCTCTATCAGGAAGCCTTGGTGATTTTAAAAGCCAAAGGCGCTAACGTTGAATTTGGAAAGATAGATCCTAGGTCTGACCTGGGTATTGAACTAGCAGCCTGGTTGCATGTAGAGGTAAAACAAAGATTCAAACATAGCTATTGCTCACCTAAGGGCTTGTTGTATAGTTTTCAAAATTTATTGAAACTATATCCAGAATATTTTTTACCAGCTTAAGAAGATGGATTGAATCTAATAAGGGTTTTAATTAAAGCGAAATGGTCATTGTTTAACAGCTAATATAATCGTCACCTTGTCCAAATATATTACTCAGTAATTCCTTTGCCCTAGCAATTTCTTTTTCATTGCCTACTCTAAATGTGTCGGCTAGCGCTAATAGATCATATAACATGGGGTCCAATTTAACTGCTTCAACGAGTTTTGGATAAAGGGGTTCTATCAATAATCCCCTGGTTTCCATTTTAGGGTCTGGCCAAACTAAACTGTTTACATTTGGAAAATCGTCTCTCAATATGGGTGCTGATGCACTAGTAGGAATTCCTTTTGCCAATGTTCCAGGCTGAGCTGGAAACATATACCTAATACCATAAACCAAGAGTCCAAAAAGGGCCGTTTTTCGAATCGTTTTCTTGTCTATCCCAATTAATCCAGCGTAGACAGATCTGTTTAAAGACTCTGAAATCTCTGATTGACTGATGAATAAACTGGTGGATAGGTCTTTATTCAGCCATTCCTCCTCACCTAAAGCAAAAATTTTCAGGAGCACCACTATATCTTGCGGCCTCATGCCTTTATGGGTTTTCATGAAGCAAAAATACGATTTTCCCTATAAATTTGAATATCGCGAATCAAGAAATAAAAAACAATTCAATTCGCTTCTCAAGTAGCTTGTTTATAATGGTCAAAGTTCAAGCAATTTGGGTATCTAATATTTTGTTGATTTTGGATGATTTTTACTTGATTTAATCAAAAAAACCACAAATCGTAAGCATTTTGACTACTAAATCGCTAATTTGTTGCTGTTATGATTGGATTCCAATTTACCCCATTTAAGGCTGGAGCAAATAAAAAAAGCATGTTTGAGCAAATGCTCGACTTGTTCACTGAGCTATTGAATTATACCAATGGGGATGCAACCGAGGCCTTAGATTGGCTAAACCAATTAGACCGTAAGCACAAATTCACCAACGACGACTACGGAATGGGTGATTTCATTGAGGATTTAAAGGAAAATGGCTACTTAAAAGAGCATGGCCCTGACGGTTCATTCAAGATTACCTCTAAAACGGAACAGACCATTCGCAAAAAAAGCCTGGAAGATATATTCGGCAAACTTAAAAAAGGCACTAAGGGAAATCATCAAACGAATAAAACTGGCCCAAGTGCCGAGCTGAGTCCAGACACCAGGGCATATCAGTTTGGTGACAATATAGATCAAGTAGATTTTACGGAGAGTATCAGAAATGCACAGATCAATCACGGGGTGGATAATTTCACTATGCACGAAAATGATTTATTGATTCGCGAAAGTGATTTTAAAACACAAACCTCTACTGTGTTAATGATCGACATTTCTCATTCTATGATATTATATGGCGAGGATCGAATTACGCCCGCTAAAAAAGTGGCGATGGCATTGTGTGAATTAATTACAACCAAGTACCCAAAAGACACCATTGATATTGTGGTGTTTGGGAATGATGCTTGGAGTATTGAAATTAAAGACCTTCCCTATTTACAAGTTGGACCTTATCATACCAATACGGTTGCTGGATTAGAATTGGCGATGGATTTATTGCGTCGTCGTAAAAATCCAAACAAGCAAATTTTTATGATCACAGACGGAAAGCCTACTTGTTTAAAAATTGGCGCTAAATATTATAAGAATAGTTTTGGACTAGATAGAAAAGTAGTGAATCGTTGTTTAAATTTGGCAGCACAGTGTAAGAAGTTAAAAATACCAATTACTACTTTTATGATCGCGGCTGATCCTTACCTACAAAAGTTTGTAGAAGAATTTACAGAAATGAATCATGGCAAGGCATTCTTTGCATCTTTGGATAAACTAGGAAGTTTTATCTTTAATGATTTTGAAAGTGGAAAAAGAAAAACAGTGTATTAAATGAAAAAAGAAGGGACGAATAAAACAGCAATGGAAAATAAAAAATTAGTGGGCATTGAAAAAATCAACACGCTTGGACAGTTGATTAAATCGGGCTACCAGTCTAAGTCTATAAAAGATGAAGTAAGGGATAATTTAATTAAGTGTTTGCAAAACAAAGAAAATCCATTTACAGGTATCCTTGGTTATGAAGACACTGTGATACCAGATACAGAACGTGCATTGTTAAGCAGACATAATATTTTGTTTTTAGGTTTGCGTGGTCAGGCTAAAACTAGAATGGCACGTCAGATGACAGATTTGCTGGATGAGTATATACCTGTAATTTTGGGAAGCGAAGTCAATGATGATCCTTTGAAACCATTGAGTAAGTTCGCAAAAGACTTGATTGCAGAACATGGGGATGATACGCCAATTCAATGGCTGCATCGTTCTGAACGTTATGGAGAAAAGTTGGCCACGCCGGATGTAAGTGTTGCGGATTTAATTGGCGATATTGATCCTATCAAGGCTGCCAATTTGAAATTGAGCTTCTCGGATGAAAAAGTAATTCATTATGGTATTATACCAAGAAGCAATCGTTGCATTTTTGTAATCAATGAATTGCCCGACCTACAAGCTAGAATTCAGGTGTCTTTATTTAATATATTACAAGAAGGGGATATTCAAATACGCGGCTTTAAATTACGTATGCCTTTAGATATCTTATTCGTCTTCACGGCCAATCCAGAAGACTATACCAATAGAGGTAGCATCGTTACACCATTAAAAGACAGAATTGAAAGTCAGATATTAACGCATTATCCAAAAACACTAGAAACTTCTTTGGCAATTACAGAACAAGAGGCAGATATTTTAGAAGCGCAAAAACAAAGAGTGGATATCAGTGATTTAATCAAGCGTTTGATTGAACAGGTTTCTTTTGAAGCCAGATCGAATGAGTTTGTAGATAAAAAAAGCGGCGTGAGTGCACGTTTAACGATTGCTGCATTTGAAAATGCAATTAGTTCAGCTGAGCGTCGTGCAATCATTCACAACGAAAAACACACTTATGTATGGATCAGTGATTTGATGGGTATCATTCCTTCTATTACTGGGAAAATTGAATTGGTATACGAAGGTGAGCAGGAAGGTCCTTATGAAGTAGCATTGAATTTATTGAATAAAGCAATCCGCACTCAGTTTATTGAATACTTCCCGAATCCAGAATTGCTGAAGAAGAAAAAAATGGTCAATAAAAAAGGAGAAGAAAAGGCCTTAGATAACCCCTATAAATCAATCACAAGTTGGTTTGATGGCGGCAACCATTTGAACCTTATGTTAGATATGAAAGATGCAGACAAGGTGATTGCTTTATACAAGGTAGATGGTTTGTTTGGCTTGGTTAAAAAATACTATCCGCATGCAAATGAAAAAGAATCTGCTTTGTTGATGGAATTTGTTTTACATGGTCTGGCTGCGTTCTCATTGATCAATAAAAAAATGATTGATGGTAAAATTGAATTCAATGACCTAATGGGTAGCATGATGAACTTAGGTAGCTTTGGTCTTGAAGATGAAGATTTTAATGAATCTGATTATCAATAAAAATGTATGAATAAGTTTTTAATTGTTGTATTGGCTGCCTGCCTATTGAATAGCAGTGCTTTGATGGCACAACCATTTAAACAAGAGATTGAACAATTTAGAAAGTCCGATAGCCTTGTGATGCCGCCAAAGGGACAAATTGTATTTGCAGGAAGTTCTTCATTTACAAAGTGGAAAGACGTTGCAATGTATTTCCCTGGCTATCCTATTATTAACAGGGGTTTTGGTGGAGCCACATTGGTTGACTTGATCTATTTTGTAGAAGATGCTATTATTAAATACCAACCTAGACAAGTATTTATTTATTGCGGTGAAAATGATATGGCGGATGTAGATACCGTAAGCCCTGCCACTGTATTAGAAAGATTTAAAACATTACACCATATTTTATTAAAAAAATTGCCAAAAACAAAAATCGTTTTTGTTTCAATTAAGCCAAGTGTTGCTAGATGGCATTTGGAAACAAAGTATATCGAAGCGAACAAAATCATTCAAGCTTATATCGCCACTCAAAAAAACATCCAATTCTTAGATGTGCATACTGCAATGTTAGACGAGCACAATGAGGTACTTAAAGATATTTTTATTGCCGATAAATTACACATGAATGCCAAAGGCTATCAGATATGGCAAAAACGATTTGTGCCCTTATTAAAAAAGCCGCTTTAAAGCGGCTTTTTTAATACTATTTTTTTCGAATCGAAATTCCTTTTCGAATGGGTACTTGTAGGGACTGGTCCATACTCAGTGCGCCATTCACCCAGATATATTTAAATCCTTTTGCGTATTGATGTGTATCTGCAAAGGTCGCCATATCCGAAACCTCGTCTGCATCAAATACAACGATGTCTGCAATATAGCCTTCTTGAATAATTCCTCTTTTGTCGATATTGAATTTGTTGGCTGGTAATGAAGTCATTCTTCTAATGGCTTCTTCTAAACTCAAAATGCCAAGTTCTCTTACATACCTTCCCAATACGCGCGAGTTGGTTCCATAAGCTCTTGGGTGTGGTTTGCCATAGCCCTTCATTGCAATGCCAGCATCACTTGCAAACATATTGAAAGGATATTGCATAATCGCTTTCACATCTGTTTCGTTCATGCCGTGGTAGATCATTTGTGCACCACCTTGCTCCATCATTTGAATGATTGTTTCTGCTTCGTCAAGTGGCTTGTGTTTATTGCCTCTTAATAAATTAATGGCTTCGATATCTTTTCCGTTGTAAGTACTATCTGCTTTGTAGTTCGCAACGACTGCATAAGTAAAGTGCTTGATGCCTCTTTCTTTTAATATCCCAATAATTTCGTTGGCTACTTTTTTACGAATAACTGGATTTTTTAATCTTGCAAAAATAGAATCTTGTCCATCTGATAAAACCCAGTCAGGCAATAACACACTTAATTGAGTACTACTTGCGGTGTATGGATATTGATCAATTGTTACGTCAATACCTTCTTTTCTTGCATCAACGACCAATGGAATGGTTTCCTTACTTCTGCCCCAGTTGTTTTGACCACTAATTTTAAAATGTGAAATTTCAACTGGTATATTCGCGGCTCTTCCAATATGAATGGCTTCGTTCACGGCGTCCACAACTTGGTTTTCTTCGTTACGGATATGTGAAGCATAGACGCCTCCATTTGCTGCAATGACTTTGGCAATGCGCACTACTTCTTCTGTTGGCGCATAGGTCCCTGGTATATAAATCAAGCCTGTTGACATACCTACTGCACCATCCCTCATCGCTTGTGCCGCAATTTTTTCCATTTGTTGTAGCTCTGCTTCTGTTGCATGTCGATTTGCGGTGCCCATTACTTGCTTACGAATAGTATTGTGTCCAATAAGTGAAGCAATATTGATGGACATGCCAATCGAATCTAATTGGTTAAAATAAGTATTTAAATTTTCTGCGGATCCTCCACAGTTACCCGTCACAACGGTTGTGACACCATCGTATAAAAAATTACTTGCCAATGGGTTCCTTGTTTCTCCGCCTTCCAAATGTCCATGTACGTCTATGAATCCAGGTGCAACAATTAACCCCTTTGCATCAATTTCTCTAGTCGCTTTCCAATTTTTTAAATTGCCAACGGCAATGATTTGATTGCCCTGGATAGCAACATCTTTATATTGCCACTGATTGCCCGTTCCGTCGATTAGTTTACCATTACGAATAATAAAATCTGCAGTCTGTGCATTGGCAAATTGCATAGTACATGCAAGGGTCAGCAATAAGAGTAAGTTTTTCATAGGCTTAATTTGTCTACTCAATTTACTGAATCCTCTTCCATTTGTCATTCATTTTTATTTATTAATCATAAAAAATGTATTTTCATTGGACCAATAATGAAACTATGAAAAAGTATATTGTAGCCCTTGTTTTGACAAGCCTTTGTGCCATTCAAGTAAATGCACAACAAACTCAAAAACCCCCTTTACATGGTAAGGACTGGGTAGCGATCACTGGTAAGCCTTTAGCGGCGACAGCAGGATCAATGGTCTTTCAAAAAGGCGGCAACGCTGTAGATGCTGCATGTGCGATGCTTGCAGCAACTTGTACGATGTGGGATGTGTTGAGTTGGGGTGGAGAAACTCAGGCATTGATTTACAATCCCAATACTAAGAAAGTGATTGCTATTAGTGCAATGGGTTTTGCACCAACAGGAGCGACTCCGGAATTTTTTAAAGGGAAGGGTTATAGCTTCCCTCCAGAATATGGCCCATTAGCAGCAACTACGCCAGGCACACCTGGTGGAATCTGTTTGATGTTGGCGAACTATGGTTCTATGAGTTTAAAAGAGGTATTAGCGCCTGCAATGAATTTGGCTGCTGGTTATCCAATTGATGCTCAAACAGCAAATAGTATTGAGCGCGGAAAAGCGATGATTAAAACTTGGCCTTATAGTAAAAAAGTATTGTTACCGCATTTGGGAGAAAAGCGTGAAGCACCAGAAGCAGGTGAAATCTTTGTTCAAAAAGACTTGTTGAACACTTTGCAAAAAATGGTGGATGCAGAACAAGAGGCTTTGAAAAAAGGAAAGTCTCGTAAAGAGGCGATCTGGGCTGCTTATGATCGTTTTTACAAAGGCGATATTGCAGATGAATTTGTAAGAGGTGTGCAAGAGCAAGGCGGATTGATTACTAAAGAGGATTTAAAAAACTGGAGACCAACTGAAGAAGCACCATCGATGGTGAACTACAAAGGAATCGATGTCTATAAATTACAAGCTTGGACTCAAGGACCTTCTTTATTACAAGCATTAAATATTGTTGAAAATTTTGACTTGAAAAAAATGGGCTATAATTCTGCAGATTATATCCATACGATTTACCAAGCAATGAATTTGAGTTTTGCAGACCGTGATTTTTATTATGGTGATCCAAAGTTTGCGCAAAACCAACCAATCAACGGCTTGTTGAGTAAAGCTTATGCAAAGCAAAGAGCTGGCGAGATCAATATGGCAATGAACAATGCCAATGCGGGTCCTGGCGATCCATATCCATTTGAAGGAAAAACAAATCCTTATTTAGATTTAATTAAAGCAAAAGGTTTTCAGCCTGCAGTTGATACTGGAAAAACTAAAACAGGATTTGCTCCAGCACATGATTTAAGAACAGTTGCTGCATTAAGCCCTAATGAGAAATTACCAATTGACGCAGACTATATGGATCGATTATGGAGAGGTACCACTACTGTAGAAGCTGCTGATAAAGAAGGCTGGGTGGTGTCTATCACGCCAAGTGGTGGATGGTTGCCTGCGACCATTGCTGGAAACACAGGCGTTGGTATGAGTCAACGTATGCAAAGTTTTGTATTGGATTCTGCACAAAATCCTTTCAATGTTGTTGCGCCAGGCAAAAGACCAAGAGTAACTTTAACCCCAAGTATCGCAATGAAAGAGGGCAAACCTTTTATGGCATTTGGTGTACAAGGTGGAGATACGCAGGATCAAAATTTATTACAGTTCTTTTTAAATATGGTTGAGTTTGGTATGACAGTGCAAGAGGCAACTGAAGCTGCGAACATCAACACCAATCAACTTTGGCTTTCTTTGGGTGGCAGCAAAGTGGCGGATAGAAAACCAAGACCAGGAAGTTTATTATTGCATGACAATGTTTCTGAGTGGGTGCGTAAAGACCTTAGAGCAAGAGGCTATAATTTAACATTCGATGACCGCACAAGTGGACCAATCAATGCGATTCTTTTTGATTGGAAGCATGGTTCAATGTGGGGCGGTAGCTCTAATCACGGAGAGGATTATGGTATCGCTTGGTAATGTGTATATAATTAAATGAATAAAAACGAATTAAAGATGAGTCAGAATAGAAGAAAATTTTTGAGCACTGCATTTTTATCTGCAGGTGCGTTGGGCATAAGCGGTAAACTAATTGCAAGCGAAACAGTAGGCAACAATACATTGCCTAAGTCAATACTTGAATTGGCGCCTATGAAAGAAGGGGTTGTACCCATTACAGTAGAAGAGCGCAAACAAAGAATTGCAAAAGCACAAGCGATCATGGCCAAAGAAAAAATGGATGCCATTTTTTTAGAAGGCACGGCTTCTTGTTTTTATTTTACGGGTATGCGTTGGGGACAAAGCGAAAGAACTTTTGGAGTAGTGATACCAGCAAAGGGCGCAATTGCTTATGTCTGTCCAAAGTTTGAAGAAGACCGAGCAATGGAATTATTGAATCCTGTTTTTGGGGACGAAGTAAGATGTTGGGAGGAACATGAAAGTCCATATGCATTGATTTTTAATATCATCAAAGACAGAGGTATTCAATATAAAAAAATAGGCATGGAAGAACGCGTGCGCTTCTTTATTGCTGATGGCGTAAAAAAATTAGCAACTGGATTTGACATCGTAGATGCAACTCCAGTAACAGCTGGCTGTAGAATGTATAAGTCAAAAGCAGAGATTGCGTTGATGCAATATTCAAGTGATGTTACCATACAAGCCTATCAATCCGCATTTGCTACGATTCGTCCAGGCATGTCTCAATCTGAATTTAGTGGCAATATTAGTGCGGCATTCAGAAAATTGGGTTATAGCGGTGGCGCTTCTGTGCAAGTGGGTAAGTATTCAGCATTGCCTCATGGAAGCATTACACCTCAGGTAATTCAAGAAGGAGATATCGTGATGGTAGATGGCGGCACCAGTGTAGAAGGTTATGCATCTGATATCACAAGAACCATTGTAGTGGGCAAGCCCTCACAAAGACAAAGAGATGTTTGGGATATTGAACTAGCTGCACAGAATGCTGCATTTGCTGCCATTAAAATTGGTGCACCATGCGAAATGGTTGATGCTGCAGCAAGAGCGGTGATCGAAAAAGCTGGATTCATGCGCAATTATAAATTGCCAGGACTGCCACACAGAACAGGACATGGTATTGGTTTAGAAGGACATGAATGGACAAATTTTGTGAAAGGCAATAAGACGCCAATGGCCGTGGGTATGTGTTTTAGCAACGAACCCACCATTTCAATTCCTGGTGAATTTGGTATCCGTTTAGAGGACTGTTTATATATTGGAGAAGACGGACCACATTATTTTTCTAAACAAAGCATTTCAATTGAACAACCATTTGGATAATTATAAACTATACAAATGCTAATAAAATAAAAAAGGAGCTACAATTTGTAGCTCCTTTTTTTAGTCCTATAATAAAAGACTTTGTTTTATCAACTAAACTATTTGTACAACTGATTGAACAACATTTTATAGGTTGAATGTGTTTGACCTCTGAATGTGATCTCCGGTCCGTATACAAATATTTTTCCTTTTCCAATTTTTGCTTCAAAAGCGGCTACACCATCTTGTAAATAAGCTTGGCCAAAAGCCCATCCGCTTCTTAAAGTTTTGTCAGATGCAAACCAAGCTAGTGGTGTAATTGCGCCACTAGCAATTGCAGCAGGCTGCACTTTGAATACAGGACTATTGTTAAAATAGACATCTGCTTTGTTTTTCATTCCCCAGTTTGCTTTTACAGAAGGCTCTACTGCAACTTGTAAAATACTACCAGGAATGTAAAATTTCTCACCTGGTAAGACACGCTCTTTACCGTTGTTCATTTCGACGATGGCATTTTTAATAGGTAAGTCTAATTGATAAGCAAGATTTGCGCTTGATCCAATCGTTACAACAGTACCTCCTTGTTCAATAAATGATTTTAAAGCTGGGATAGATTTCTCGGCAGTGATTTTTCCTAGCATTGCATGAAACTCAGTAGGTATTTCATCAAGGCTTGGTTCTTTTTCATCATATGGAGAAGCAGGTCCTGCAACCATCGGAGGGATTGCGCCGTCTACAAATACAATCACATCATATTTGTCTTTTAAATTGCCTGCATTGATTTCTTTTGCATACAATAAATTAAAATCAAAATGGTGTTGTTCAAAAATCCATCTTACCCAACCAGATGGCATTGAGCCACCATAGCGATCCCATAATCCAATTTTTAATTTTTCAATTTTAACTGCATCTGTTGGAATACTTTCAATTGCTTTAATTGTTAATCCTGAATGAGGCAATAACTGCTTTATCTGTGCATCAGAGACGCCGTCAATATAAAATCCGTTGATATTTTTATAGACTGCTGTACCAGTTTTTAATAAATCATTGATCGCGACAAAGCTATTGTTATCAGCACTGCTGATTGCATAACTTGTACTGCTTGTTTTATTGGCAAAAACAAGCGCACTTGCTGCTTTTTGAACTTGACCATAAGGAATGGCCTCGAAAGGTCCATTAAAATCGTCTAGTATACGATCAAATTCAACACCCATTGTATATGCCGGTGTCCATCCTGCTGCATCATATGGGCGCACTGGGGGACCACCAGGATACAAGAAATCATTTGGATGGTCTTGAGGATCAAACATATCTAATACATGTGCTCTAAAAGCTTGATTTGATTTTACGACATAAGACCCAGCGCTATAATTTTTTCCATTCACCACAAAATCATTTGTTGCCTTATGCACTTTAATACCACTCTGAATTAAAATATTTACAAAAGCAACTGCGCTCGTTGTTTGGTTCGCAGGAATGATGTATCCTCTTGGATCTCTTAAACCTGGTGCTTTATATATTTTAGCATAACTCAATAATGCAATGCTATCAATCTTGGTATCTCTTTTGTCTGCCTTCAATTGCTCATTTAGCATTTCTACCTTATTAGGAGAGAGTGTCCAATTGTCTTGGCTGCCAGCTTCAATTGCAGCTTTACCCATTTTATACATGTTTAACAACACTTCATCTTTATACCTTGCCGCATAATTTAAAACAGCATAGTTTAAAGAGATAGAGTAATCAATCGAGTTTTTGAAATACCATTTTTGTGGCGCAATTGGATAAGGCAATCCGCTGTTTGGAATTAATCTTTGCGGTACTAATGGGATATTCATTGGTGTTGGACTTCCAATGATTTCAGTTAAAATCCCTACAATATTATGGTAGTAAGCCGTTGTTCTTAAACCGCCATTCCACCAGGTAGAATAAACTGATCCACCTTTCATGGTATAACCTGGTTTTTGTTCTGCATTCAAACGACTGCTCATCACAGCGCCCATTGCATCTAAACTTGTGATCAATAAAGGATTGTAGACATAGTTAAATGGATCTCTATAGGGAGGCCCTGCAACAACAGTACCAGCTGGTCCAGTTTGGTGGTGGTTGTATAAAATTTGCGGCATCCACTCAATATATTGTTGACGACTCATGTTCTTTGACTCACTCATGTTCATCATAAAGAAGTCGCGATTGTTGTCGTGACCAATATATTTTTGGTACAATCTAGGCAAGGCGTTGGTTGATCTTTTTAAAGTATCAGTATTGCGCATATACCAATTAGACACCAATTCCTGTCCATCAGGATTTGCGTGTACAAATAAAATGATGGTATTTTTTAAAATATTTTTTGTCTCCTCATCTTGACGTGTGATGATTTGATACATTGTTTCAATCCATTGATGAATTCCTACAACCTCTGTTGCATGCAACCCGCCATCAATCCATACCACGGCCTTACCTTCATTCGCCAACTGCTTAGCATCCGCATCTGTTAATGCTTCCGCTCTTGCTAATTTTTGAGAGATTGATTTGTATTTTTGTAATTGTCTAATGTTTTCTGGGCTCGACACGATCATCATATAATGATTACGGCCTTCTTCGGTCTTGCCAATAGTGTTCAATTTTACTTTGTTAGAACTAGCAGCTACTTTTTTCAAATAAGCTTCTGTTGCTGTAAATGTGGCCAATTTATAATTGTCACCAATATTAAATCCAAAATGACTTTTTGGACTAGGAACAGCTTGTGCAATAAGTTGCGAACTTAATATGAGCACAAAACTGAGCAGAGATACAATACGACGCATAGTGTTGTTTTTTGTTCAAACTAAAGTTAATAAGGGCCGCTTGTATTTAAAAAGAAATTTTATGAATGGAGCGTATTGATTAATGAATTCTAAATAGGAGCATTTGAGCACTTGGGGTGGATGGCCTAGAGGGACTGGTTAAGCTATTTGTTTTTAGTAATTGTGTTTGGTTATGGCGCACACTAAAGAACAGTTCAAGGTAATCGGCTTCGCCCACTGGGAGGATGAGTTGTCCTGTAAAAAAATTTTTGGCGCCGATGGCGCCTGTTTGAAATTGTCGAAGGCTATTTGCATATGCGGATCCATTGCGTCTTATCCAAACACTTATTTCGTCATTGGCAATCTGGGGGTTACTGACTTGAAGGCTGTATTGAAGAAAATAGATGCCTTCTTTGACCACAGTAATTCTGCTAGGTTCAGCATTCGTATTATTGCTTAAATAAAGGAAACTATTGCTACTTGTGTCTTTCCATTTTACGGCAGTAGCCGTATTGACGCTTGCCATCTGCCTGCTTGTATCAAAAAACGCTCCATAGTCCTGCCTGAATGGTAAAAATCCTAATCCAGTCTCTAGGTCTGAGGAATTCAATTCGCCCTTATTCATTTTTTGATTAATCCTGTTGCTTAAACTTGCCGTGTCTTTTTTATCTAATTTATTATTCAGTGCTATTATTGTTGCTTTGCTTAAAGCTTTTGCGCTATCTGGTATATTATTCAACTTGTCTATTTGCAAAACAGTTTTAAGTGCAACTAAATTTGCAACGCCTGTCCCTCCTTGTTGTATTGTCAAAACACCTTCTACATTTTCAGCAACTACATGATCTGCGGTAAAAGCGTATGCCACATAGTGAATTTGTTGTTGTCCTATCCGCAGGAATTGTAAATTATTTTCAGGATCAATTTCTACCCGTATAAAATGAATTGTATTTGCCCAATTGATTTTTTCAAATGCGCCAATCGTAATTATTTTAGAGGGCTCAGCTACACCAATTAAAACAGTGAACATGCCTAGTGGATTGGTTGTGATCGATTTTAATTCTTGATAAACAATAGGATCGCTCACGGTGTCTGTTAAAATACTGATTCGAACCTGTATTTGTTTATTCGACATAATAATGCCATAACCATCTCTGGCAATGGCCTGAAAGGCAAGACCCTTTTTGTTTTGAGCCAATCCTGGCTGAACAAAAATGAGTAGTAATAAACAGTTATATAATTTCATTGCTTCAGTAGTTTTAAAGTTGTTGTCCAATAGTTATTTGTTTGATTCATGGCAATATTTTCTGGCAAATAATAGACGATAATATAGTAGATGCCATTGGTGTGACCGCTCATATCAATTGGCTTTGCCAAATAGCTACTTGCAATTTTTGTTGCATCTGTTTTGAGTAACCTGCCATTTGAGTCAAATATTTTAAATCCAAAAATAATTAGATCAGGTGCCGACGAAATAAGTACAATAGAATGACTGAGAACATGATAACGCAATTGTATACCTGGGTCATATTGTTTCCAATCATTTATTGTGCTGAACCTATTGATATTGGGTTGCAGCATACCCGCAGTAAAAAAATATGCTTTTGTTTGGTTTAATTCAAGGGTTGTTAAGCCTAGGTCCAATCGCCATTCGTATTGATTTGAGATGTGGTTAGATGGATTATAACTTGCCGCTGAAATTGTAAAAGATTGAAATGTACTTACTTGTCCATACAGCTTAGATGAACAAGAAAAACACAGCACTGAGTAAATAAAATACTGTTGAAAAAGCATCTCTAAACATAGTTTTTTTAGCCAGTGCTAATAAGCGTATTTATACTGTTCCTTTTTTAGCGCTTTTGTCCTGGTCTATACCCATCAAAAATTGCTTATCTTTAAACCACAAACAATATCCATGAAGCAGTTTCTTTCATGCCTTTATATTTTAATTTTAAGTTGCAGCTTAATTGCTTGTAGTAAAGGAGGAGGAGGCACACCAGCGCCAACGCCTGTCCCACCTGTGGTTACTGAACCAAGTTTGACTGCGACCAATGGTGTTACTGTAGATATTGACCCGGGCGCAAGCAATATTTATGCAGTGGTGGGTACTTCTCAGAAAATGGATGTCAAATTACTTGCTATACCTGCTAGTGGGGTGACAATAGATGTTAAAATGGTAAAACTTACAGATAACACGACCGTGTTTACCAATAATATATCAAGTACTAGCCTGAGCAACGCAGTGACAATCACTGGCTTAGTACCGGGCGTCTTGTATCAGGTGACAGTGGTAGTCACTTCCAAAACCACTGCTTCAAATACAAAGACCATTGAGTTTAAGATTGCCGCAAAATAATTACGGTCATTTATAAAACATTGATCCCTTATCTTTTTAGATAGGGGATTTTTTTTGTAACTTATGCTTGATTTATTCTTTCATTCCTAATTGTAAATATTTTAACCATGATTGTTTTTAAACGTATGATCACTTTGATCTGTTTGCTTAGTTTGTCAATGTCCATTTTTGCGCAAAAAAAATACACCGAAAAAGATCTAGCAGTAATGAAGCAAGCCCTGATGCATTCTGTAGCTGGCAAGTCAAAAGAGGTTCAGGTGATGGTTGATCAAATATTTAGTTTTGCAGAATTGGGATTTCAGGAAGTGGAAACCTCTAAGTACATTACTTCTGTTTTAGCAAAAAATGGATTTACTGTAGAAAATGGCATTTCAAATGTACCTACTGCTTGGATGGCAAAATGGGGTAGTGGATCCCCTGTGATTGCATTAGGAAGTGATGTTGATTGTATACCTAAAGCTTCTCAAAAGCCAGGCGTAGCCTATAAAGCACCGATTGTTGAAGGCGCTCCGGGTCATGGAGAAGGACATAATTCTGGACAAGCAGTTATTATTTATGCAGCCATTGCAATGAAAGAATTGATGGAGCGTGAAAAATTACCAGGTACCATTTTAATCTGGCCTGGTATCGCTGAGGAATTAGTAGGAACAAAAGCATGGTATGTACGTGATGGTTATTTTAAAAATGTGGATGCATGTATTTTTACGCATGTAAGTGGTGACTTTACTTCAAGCTATGGAGACAATGGAGGGAATGGTATTGTGAGTGTGCGTTTTGATTTTGAAGGAGAAGCGGCACATGCTGCTGGTGCACCTTGGAGAGCAAAAAGTGCATTGGATGCGGTTGAGTTAATGAATGTGGGATGGAATTTTAAAAGAGAACACTTAAAGCCTACGAACAGATCGCACTATGTGATTGTGGATGGCGGAGATCAACCAAATGTGGTTCCTAGTAAAGCAAGTGTGTGGTATTATTTTAGAGAGCGTACCTACGAAGACATCAAAATGAATTATGAATCTGGCATTAAAATAGCAGAAGGTGCGGCGATGATGACTAATACAAAAATGACACATCAGATGTTAGGTACAGCTTGGCCTGGACATTTCAATAAACCACTTGCCGAAGCCATGTATGCGAATATTAAAAAAGTAGGCATGCCTGTTTGGGATGACAAAGACATCGCATTGGCTAAGGGCGTACAAAAATTAGTAGAAGCACCAAAGAAAGACCAACAAGGCAATCCAATTGATGGTTTAAAATCAACCATTGATACATTAAAAGGTTCTGTTGCGTTTTCTTGGGGTGGAGGATCAGATGATATCGCTGATATTTCATGGAATCTTCCTACCATTGTTTTAAGGTATCCAGCAAATATTCCTGGAACAAAAGGACATCATTGGGCAGACGCAATTGCCATGGCTACACCAATAGCACATAAGGGTTCATTGGTTGGTGCAGAAGCAACAGCCATGACTTTATTAGATTTATTTACTAAGCCAAGTTTAGTAGCAGATGCTAAAAAGTATTTTAAAGAAGTGCAAACTAAAGACGTGCAGTACATTCCATTTATCACTAAGAATGACCCACCTGCAATTCATTTAAACAAAGAGATACAAGGAACTTATAGAACGCAACTTGAAAAGTTTTATTATGACCCAAGTAAATACGGCACTTATTTAGAACAACTGGGTATTACTTATCCAACCATAAAATAATTTGAAAAGACAAATTACTAGAAGGCATAAAAAAAAGAGGGCGCAATTGCGCCCTCTTTTTTTTTATTGATTGTTTTATGTTTTATTGTAAAATTGATCAATTTATTTTTTACTAGCAATTGCGCCAATCGCATAAACTAGTTTGTCTAAGTCTTGTAACCTTGTGTATACATGCGGTGTAATTCTTACACAGCTTACGTTTTCCCATACAATCCCTACAGTATGAATTTTATATTTTGAATATAAGGCGCTATCTAATTCTGCTGGCGTCATCCCGTCGACACTCACCCCACAAATGCCACATGCATATTCTGGCTTGAAAGAAGTGTGAATTTTTACTTTTGGTATCTCAACCACTTTCTTTGCCCAATAGTTTTTTAAATAACGAATGCGCTCTTCTTTTCTTTTACTACCAATAGCGGCATGAAAATTAATGGCCTCTCCAATGCCTTGTTCAATTGGAAAACTTCTTGTGCCAAGTGTTTCAAATTTTCGAATATCGGACCCATTCGGTTGGTCATTACATACGAGTGGCCAAATTTTTGCAATATTTTCTTTCTTAATCCATAACATACCCGATCCAATTGGAGCGGATAAAAATTTATGCAAGGAAGTGCCAAAATAATCACAACCTAATTCCGGCACTTTAAAATCTAGCAAACCAAAACTGTGCGCACCATCCACAATTGTTTCTATGCCATGTCGTTTTGCCATTGCACATAATTTTTGAACTGGCATGATTTGCCCAATCCAATTTATTACATGCGTTACATGCATGATTTTTGTTTTTGGCGTTATGGCTTTTTCAAATGCTGCTACAATTTCCTCGTCGTTTTCGATTGGAAATTTAAAATTCAATTGATTATAAACAATACCTTCTCTACTGCTTCTTTGTTTCCAAGCGTTGATCATATTCGGATAGTCTTGCTTAGTACCAATCACTTCATCTCCCGCTTTTAAGTTCAATCCAAAAATTATCGTATTCAATGCCTCAGTGGCATTTCTGTTGATGGCCACTTCTTCGGGGTCTGCACCAGCAAGGTTGGCTAATTTGTACCTGAGTGGTTCTCTACCTTGATCTAATATGCGCCACATAAAAAAAGAGGGACCTTCATTCGATAATTTATTGAATCGTTCAACTGCTTCTTGTACGATTCTAGGACTTGGACTTACACCTCCATTGTTTAGATTAATGAGACTAGGACTTGCAGTATAGCCTTGTTGAATCACAGACCAATAGTCTTCGTCAGAAGCAATTTCGATTGCCGTCAATCCTTGTTTCTGCAACTGAATATGCTGAAAATCAGCAGCATGTGCTTGTTGAAATAAACTGTTGGCCGAAAAAGCACCTGCCGCCAATCCTATTTGTTGGAGAAAATTTCTACGATTTGCCATAAGCTAAATTTGTTCCTTCAATTTACTTAAATATTTAGATATAAAAAGGACAGTATAGCCAACCTCATCGCCTAATTTATAAAAAACCCTAAAAAATTATTTAATAAAGTCTACCATTTTAGTAGACTTTATTAAATAATTCCCTATTTTTGCCTCATCGTCATGTGGCCGAACGGATAGGCAAGGGTCAGCAAAACCCTTAACGATGGTTCAACTCCATCCATGCCAGCGAAGGACTTTCAGGGTCCACAATACAAGCAAGCAATCCTGAATTCGGGCGGTATTTCTATACCGCCTTTACTTTTTCATCCTACTGCATCTATATATTTAGTAAATTAGAATCCTACTTAAACTAAAATTTTATAGACTATGATAAAGCAATACCTATTTGGTTTGATTGCTGTTTGTGTGAGCAATGTAGCTATGGCACAAGTGCCCAATGATGTGTATCGATTAGAAGCTGTTTCAAGACCAAAAATTTCCCCAGAAGGCAGTTGGATTTTATATAGTCAATCAAAGATTGACTCAGCTAAAGACAGAACAGTTTCAAAATTGTACATGATGAGTGCAGACGGAAAAGAAACTTTGACTTTAACTGAACAAACAAAGGGTGTTGGCAATTATCAATGGAGTCCTGATGGAAAATATATTTCCTATTTAAGTAAAGGCAAGGATGAAGACAATGGGTCACAAATATTTTTAATGGACCGTCGTGGTGGCGAAGCTGTTCAGTTGTCAGATATCAAAGGTGAGCTTCAGGATTATGTATGGTTCAATAGTGGCAAGAAAATTGTGTTGGAAATTAAAGACTTTAATTATGCAGATACTGCAAAATCTAAAGTTAGAAAACCATATGAAATTAATAGGTATAAATTTAAACAAGACAATGAAGGCTATTTAGACAATCGTAAATCACATTTGTATCTATTAGATATTGCTACCAAAAAACTAGACACATTAACAAGGGGCAATTACAACGAGTCAGATCTTGCAATAAGTTCAGACGATGCAATGATTGCATATGCAAGCAATGTTACCGAGAATCCAGATAAAAATTCAAATACAGATTTATTTTTGTTATCCCTAGCCAAAGGTGCTACACCATTAAAGTTTACAAGTTTTAAAGGTGCAAATAACAATCCGGTATTTAGCCCAGACAATACTAAAATTGCTTTTTTACAATCTAATTCAGATAAGGATTATGACATGTATGACTTAGCACAGCTAGGTATATATGATATTAAAACAAACAGTTCAAAAATTGTATCAACAAAATATGACAGATCCTTTTCTTCTATTTTTTGGGCAAAAGACGGGCAGTCCATTTTGTCTTTGATTGAAGATGATAGAAAGCAAAACCTTATTCAATTTAATCTTGCTGCACAAAAGCCTGAATTATTGACCAACGAAATGGGGGTGTATAATTCAATGGACATGAATGACAAAGGCGACATCGTTTTGTTGTTTAGTAATTTAGAAACGCCTAATGAGATTTACAGTTATCAAAATAAAACAACTAAAAGACTAACGCATTTACAAGATCGTTTTGTAGCAAGTATCAAAAAGGGATATCATAAAGGCTTTCAATCCATATCTTCTGATGGCACTTTAGTTTCTGGAATTTTACACTTGCCAGACAGCAATGCTAAAAAATTGCCTTTAATATTGTTTATTCATGGTGGTCCTGTTGCTCAAGATGATTATGCATTTGATATGACATCTCGTATATATGCACAGGCTGGCTATGCAGTTGCTAACGTGAATTATCGCGGAAGTAGTGGTAGAGGGTTGGCTTATGTAAGTGCCATTTCTGGAGATTGGGGCAATAAAGAAGTAAAAGACATCATTGGTGCTGCAGATTATTTAATCAAAGAAGGCATTGCTGATCCTAACAGACTGGGGATTGCAGGATGGAGCTATGGTGGTATCTTATCTAATTATACCATTGCTACAGATAAAAGATTTAAAGCGGCAGTGAGTGGAGCTGGCAGTTCTTTGATGTTATCAGTATATGGATCAGATCAATATATTGCACAATATGAAGCAGAGATCGGTAAGCCTTGGGAAAATCCTAAGAAATGGGAGGCATTGTCTTATCCATTTTATAAAGTAAAAGAAATCAAAGCACCTACTTTATTTATGGCGAGTCAGGCTGATTTTAATGTGCCAGTAATTGGTGCAGAACAAATGTACCAGGCATTTAAGTCAGAGGGGATCCCAACAGAATTGATTATTTATCCAAATCAAAATCACGGCATCCGTGTACCAAGTTATATTGTACATCGTCACAATGCACATATTAATTGGTTTAATAAATATTTAAAATGAAAATAATTTTTAACTGGTTTTGCTTTATTGGTGTGATTGCAGTGAATGTATTGGCTAATATCTTGCCCATCAATGGACTGAACACTGGCCAGGTATCCGGGTTTTATCCAAATGCTTTTGTGCCTGCTGGGTTTACATTTTCTATATGGGGCATTATATATTTATTATTGTTGTCTTATAATATTGCTTTTACGTTTTACACGATCAAGCAACCGCAAAACAAAAAAGCATATTCATTTATTGCACTTGTCAACGGCCAATTCCTTATGACCTGTGTTTTAAATATGGCTTGGATACTTGCCTGGCATTATCTGCAAATTGAATTGTCTGTATTGATTATGTTATTATTCTTAATGACTTTGATTCAATTGTTTTTAAAAAGTCAACCTCATTTGAATGATTTGACCCGTGCGCAAACATTTTTATTGTATACCCCATTCATGGTTTATTTGGGATGGATATCTGTGGCGACCATTGCAAATATTACAGCATTACTTGTATCCTACAAATGGGGTGTATACGGGGTTTCAGAAGTATATTGGAGTGTAATGATGATTGGTGTAGCTGTTTTACTTGCACTCGTTATGCTCAAAAAATACCAAATTATAGAATATGCTTTAGTTGTCACATGGGCTTTATGGGGAATACGAGCAAAGCAAGGACCCAATTATCCATTCATACAATCTATTGCTTCTGTTTCAATTGTATACTTGCTCGCAATGATATCTATCACGCTAGTTAAGTGGTTTAAAAAAAATAATTTAGCTTAAATTGCATCATGATTACAAAGCAAGAATTGAAAAATCTTTTTCCTAATTTAGAAGATGGGTTATATGACGCCATTTTAGAAAATGCCGAGATTAAAGAAGCCCCAGCTGGAACCCCCTTATTAAAAGTGGGTCAAAGTATTCGCTCTACCATGATGGTGATAGAGGGCACTGTTAAGTTATATCAAGAGGACGAGGAAGGAGATGAGTATTTTATGTATTATATCTCACCAGGTCAAGCATGTGCAGTGTCTATGGTTTGTAGTTTCCAAGCAGAGCAGAGCCAGGTATTAGCCAAAGCGATGACCGATGTTACTTTAATTTCTATACCTATTAAATTCATGGATAAGTGGTTAAGTGAATTTAAAAGCTGGCACTATTTTGTGATTAAGACTTATCGCACCCGTTATGAGGAGCTTTTAAAAACGGTGAATGAAGTGGCGTTTAAAAACATGGATGAGCGACTAGAGTTTTATTTGAAGAAGCAGGTAGAGAAATTTGGAAATACGATTAAGTTGACCCATCAAGAAATTGCATCTGATTTAAATAGCTCAAGAGAAGTGATTAGTCGTTTGATGAAAAAAATGGAAAAAAATGGCTGGATCGTTTTACATCGAAATAGTTTTGAATGGATTAAAAAATAATTTTTTAGAATAGAGATCGTAAGTGTATATAAAAAAAGGGCCTCGAATATTCGATGCCCTTTTTTGTGCGATATACAAATCAACTTTTCTATTGAATCATTGTCCATTTTAGTGAGGTAATTTATCTCTAAAATATCCATAAGTCCAAGTGCCCGCAATGGCACTTAAAATTACTACTAACACTGCATAGAAACCCGCGCCAATATGCGCAAATAAAGGGCCTGGACAGGCGCCGGTTAATGCCCAGCCAAATCCAAACAACAATCCTCCGTATATCTGTCCCTTATTAAATTCTTTATCTGCAATCTTTATCTCCTCTCCATGTATGGTTTTTAAATTGAATTTTTTGATTAAGAAAACTGATATTGCTCCAACAACAACAGCTGTTCCTATTACACCATACATGTGGAAACTTTGCAATCGAAACATTTCTTGAATTCTAAACCATGAAATGATTTCTGCTTTTACAAACACAATGCCAAAAATGACTCCCACTATTGCATATTTCAAATTATACCAACCTGGGTGTTGTTGTTCAGATGCATTTACGCATGCAGTATTGGTGTCTATATTTTGTACTCTTTCGTTATTCATTGTTTAATTTTTTATAAGGATAAAATCCATGGTAAAATAATATTGGCCATTAAGAATCCGCCAGCCATAAAGCAAATAGTTGCTACTAAAGAGGGCCATTGTAAATTACTTAAACCCATAATGGCGTGTCCAGATGTACATCCACCTGCATACCTTGTTCCAAAACCAACCAGGAATCCACCTATCACCATAATTATGAATCCACGAAGCGTGAATAAAGCTTCAAAGCTAAATAACTCGGAAGGTAGCATGTAGTTGTAATTGTTAATGCCATAGTTGGAAAGCGCTGCTTGTAATGCAGGATTCACTTCGATAGGTGTGCCAGTCATTAAAAATTGGGTTGCCAAAAAAGCGCCAATAAATATGCCGCCAACAAAAAAGAAATTCCATATTTCTTTTTTCCAGTCGTACTTAAAAAATTTAATGTCTGCTGGAAAGCAAGCAGCACATACATGTCTGAGGTTAGAGGAGATGCCAAATGTCTTATTACCTAAAATAAGCAATGCTGGTACGATAAGTCCAATAAGGACACCGGCCACATACCAAGGCCATGGTTGTTGAATTTGTTCGATCATATTGTGTGGTTTTATTTACTATAGAAATTTTTTATGGGCTTATAAGGTCCATATTTATGTTGATTTTCTGAGAAACTATCTGCATAAGGCGCAAATGCAAAATCCAATGGCTTTTTATCAAACTTAGGCCAGTCATTGGATTGGTCTTTGTGCGGTCTAGGTTGGCTATTCACATATGCTGCGACATCCCAACATTCTTCTGATGTTAGTTTTGGATTCTCGTGAGAAGTTAATTGGTAAGGCATATTATTTTTTACATAACCAGCAAAATTGCTAATTCTAAAAAGTCCCGCACCATCGTTGTAACTATGTGGTCCCCAAAGTGGTGGATAAGCATATTCTAATTCATCTAATGTGAACTGACCTTCTCCATTTGCCCCATGACAACTTTGACATTGTGCAGCATATACGATTTTACCCTTTGCTGGATCCGCTGCGCGATCCATGTAAGCCAACTTTTCAATTCCTGAACCATGTGGCTTTGCTCCTTTTTCAACGTCTTGTCCCAACCATTTGATATAAGCATAGATGGCTTTAAACTCTCTACTATTACTATCTACTGCTGTGCCATTTAAACTTCTTTCCATACAGTCTGCCACACGTTTATAAATACTTTCTATTTGTCCACTTCTGTCTCTAAATTTTGGATAGGTCGAAAATACTGCAGCATAATTATTACCCCAAGCTTTTGCCCCTGCTTGTAAATGACAGTTTTGACAATTCATCCCATTAGTAATTTGCGCGACAGATCCTTTAGGTCCAAGGTATTTAGAGGTATGTGCAATCAATTCTTGTCCATAAATAACTAGTTCACGTTCTTCTCCCACGGTGGTATTATCTAAATAAATACTTGGACCAACCCAAGTGCTATCTGTTTTGGCAACAGTGCCATCTATTTTAAAATAATCGCCACTAATAAAACCCACTAAATAGTAAATTCCAATGACTGCAACGATACCAAGAAGAACTAAATATTGTCTTTTCATCTTTTTATAGATTTCTTATTTTCTAAATATGGATCAAAAAAATTATTAAAAACTATCTAAAATCATAGGTTGTTCCTTGTAACTGTGTCAATAGCGTAGGCGACTGATCTGTTGCGATGGTTCTTCCTTCTAGTTTAGGTGCTACAGGTGAATTTGTTGCTAAGTATGATTTTATCACCTCATGTAAACTTGTATTGGTAGCAACAGGGTTCGTAACTTTTTCTATTCTACATAAAGTGTCATTGGGGTCTCCTTCTCTTTCACAAGCGACAATACGATAAGATTTATTTTTATCTAATGCCTGCCCCTTTATTTTTACCCAGTTTACTCTTTGCCCTTTTGCTTTTCCAATGGTGCAATTGACTTCCATACCCGCAAAGCGAACAAACCAACCCCCAAATCTTTTACTTGGATCTGTTGCAAAAGCGTTCTCTAATTCTTTTTCTAACCAATCTAAAATTTGCATGCCAGTTACTTCGCCCGTTATTGCTGTAGAATCCACTGGTAGCATATTCCATAAAAACTCATTGGTAATAGCCACTTGATTTTTATTTTCTGGTACAGCTAGTGGCTGACAAAATCTAAATCCATTGCTTAAAGCAATATCTGGTTTGAATTGCCACATCACTGCGTCTGTAATTAAATTGTCCATAGGTGTTTCTAAAACAAAATAACGTACCAAGGGTGTTGTAGCATAACCAATTACTTGATTCATTTCATTCTGATAGGGCGCTGCAGATTTTTCTATCAAGGCTAAAGTTTTTTTATCAGCAGGATATAATGCAGGATCAACATCCATTAATTCATAATGGTAATTCGCTATTTTTCCGTTAGCTACTTGAATATCTAGCTTTCCTAAGAATGATCCAAACGCGCCACATTCCACTACTTTTGTATATTTCCCTTGAATCGGTACACGCACACGTTCGTGTGTATCAGCGCCTAAAATAAAATCAGCGCCTTCAATTCTTGGATCATTTGCAAGACCCACTTGTTGCGCTAATCCCATATGTGTCACCACAAAAATAATGCCGCAACCTTCTATTTCTTTTAAGTACTTGATATATTTAGCCACATTATCTGTAGCGTGCGTAAAGCCAATGCCTTCGCTGTATGCAGGAGATTGACGCTTTGGCACCAAATGATCTGTGTAACCTATGAATCCCACTTTAGCACCTGCAATATATTTAATCCAAAATGGAGGATAAATTAATGTTCCATTTTCTGTATCATTTGTTTTGTGCCACATATTGGCGCAAATTTTTGCAGCAGTAGCATGCCCCATATCGTAGAGCATCTTTTTCTTTTTATACACCACTTCCCAGTTGCCCGGTAAAATCAAGTCATAATTAAATGCATTCATTAAAGGAATCAAGGCTTCTCCTTCAGATAAGGAAGCCACGCCATGTCCATGAAAATAATCTCCCCCGTCGTATAAGATATTTTGTGGATGACTCGCTCTTAATTGATCTACCATTGTTTTAAGGACTGCAAGACCGCCTCTCTTTTTATACACGGCTTTCCCTTCTTCCCAAAAAAATTCATCATGCGTATGGATTTGTGCATGAAGGTCGGTTGTAATAAAAATACTGAATTCGTCCTCGGCTTGCGTTGTCGCAGTTTTGTGCTTATTAATATCTTCTATAGGTACATTGGCGTGAGCGAATACCTTATTGCCAACTGTTAGAACAGCAGGGGCGCCAAATCCCAAAAGGGCTGTGTTTTTTAAAAAACTACGTCGTTCTGCATTTTTTTCTTTCATAAAGCCCTTCTTTGAGTAGGTAAAATCCAATTAATTCATCTTAAATTAGGTGACTTTTATCACAATCATGGATGATATACTATAAAATGCTAGAAATGAAAGTTTAAGATAAAGTTAAAATGCCCCATATCTGCTTTATTGATATAGTGTTTGGGGTTATTGTAGGTGTCTGCTACAGCATCTTTATAGAAATAGATGACCTGTGCTTCCCATCCCTTCCAAAATCCAGAAAATGCATAACGCGCGTCCATATTATATTGCATATAAGCTGGAAAACTATATTTGTTCATTGCATAATCTTTTATATCTGGCAAATCATAATAGCCAATCCCCAAATTAATAGACAGCGGTAATGTTGGTGCTTTGTATTTTGACTTGACAACATAGGCATTTAAATCTCCCATGCCCTCGTTTCTCTCTCCTAGCAAGAAAGTGTAAAAAGGGTCACGCCCCCATTCTCTTGGCATCATATACCTGCCTTGCTTAGTGATTCTTGTAAAGTTGATGGAATGATCCCAGTTGCCTTCTTTTTTACCCAATCGTCCACCAAAAACAAAGGCAGACTGATGGGGGTTGAAATAGGTTTTTTCAATTGACTCATTTCCGCCAAAACTTATTGCCTTTTGACCGATTAGTTGCACCCCATAGTAATAGGGGCTTTGAGCGTTCGCTATTTTATCTACCTGGATCAGACTGCTATTAAAAATATTTTCTACATATTGATTCCAGATTTGAAGGCTATGATTTTTTGCAATACTTAGTTCGGCTCCTGTTAATGCAACTCCTGCAGATTCAAGCTCATTTTTGTAACCAGATTTTGTACCATTTAGGTTTACGCCAACAGAATATATACCAATAGATTCGCCTGTCTTGTACCATTCCACAGTACCTCTTGGAGAGAATCGATTGATCCATCCGACGTAGAATTTATTTTTATGCTGATTGTATTGAGCCCAAAGACCTTGTACTTCCGTTGGGCGCATTCTTCCATCCTGTAGATTAATAAAGGGGGTATTCAATAACTGCTTACCTAATGTAACAGTTAATTTTTCTTTTTGGTATTGAAGGTATAATTCTTCTAAACGGTCAATATCTGTTTTATTCGTTGGGTCTGTTATGTCGAATAGGCCTAGTTCATATCTATTGAGTGTATTTGATAATGGGTGTGGTTTTGTTAAATCAGATGAAAATGCATCATAGGCAAAGAAGCCGCTAACGCCAACATGAAAATGATACAATGGTTTTGAAATAAATTGGATCCCACCGCCAATTGCTTGTGCGTATTCAACTTCACTATTTTTATTGAAAGTGCTGCTATAAAAACTCCTTAAATGACCATGCATGGTCCCCATTTGGAATCGATACAATAAATTTGTAGTATCTGCTTCTTTATTGGACTTGCCCCATAATTTAGGTGCTTCATTTAGTTCTTGGTGCTGTGCCTGCACGTTAGAGACGAGCAATAGGCTACAGGCCATACTAAAAAGGAATGGCTTAAGCATGTGAATTCGTGTTTTCGATTAATGTCCTCCAGTAGTAGGGAAGAATAATTGCTGTGCAATAATATAAAGGCCCATAACCAATACAAACCAGCCAAAGCCCTTTTTCAACTTATTGCCATCTATTTTCTTACTTAATTTATCGCCAATAAATATACCTGCGATCGCAAGTGCTGTTACCGAAAGTAGTAAGGTCCAGTCCATGGTTCTATTGCCAAGATCGCCCGTAAATCCAATCAATGATTTTGCAGCTATGATTAATAAGGAAGTGCCCACGGCTTGTTTCATTGGAAGTTTGCTTAACATAACCAATGCAGGTATAATTAAAAAACCACCCCCTGCACCAACTAGACCAGTAAGTATACCCACCAAAGCGCCTTCTAGTAAAATCATTGGGTAATTGAATTTCTGTGTTTCTTCAGTCGTTTCAACTTCAGATTTTTTTGTTTTAATCATAGAAAAAGAGGCTGCTACCATTAAAATGGCAAACAACATCATCATTAACAATGATTTTGTTATTTCAATGCCGGCTATAGTACCCAATGTTGAAGGAATAGCAGGCACTAAAAACTTTCTAGTCGCATAAACCGATGCAATAGATGGAATACCAAATATGATCGCTGTTTTAAGATTTACAAAACCTTGTTTGTATTTAGGCCATGCCCCTACTAAACTACTAGCACCCACAATAAAAAGTGAGTAAGCCGTTGCAGTTACAGCGTCTACCGCAAACAAATAAACCAATACAGGAACAGTTAAAATACTTCCACCCCCCCCAATTAAGCCTAATGAAATACCAATTAATATTGAAGCAATGTATCCTATAATGACTGTTATTTCCATATTTATTTATTTGACACAAAGGTGCCCATATAAAAATAAAAGGTAGGTGATAAATGTCACCTACCCAATTATTTAGGAAGAATAATTACCAAATTTACATCTTTCCTTTTAAAATCTGTGTCCAATATAAATAAGGAAGGATATATCGTTTTAAGATAAACATACTCCATCTTTCTTTTGCCTGATTGAAAGGAAAAGTCTCTTGAGGGTTGTTGTCATAATCAAATTCAGCTAAAATTAATTTCCCACGACCAGTAATGAGTGGGCAACTACTATACCCATTATAGCTTGCATTCATTGACCCTCCTTTGATAAGCGCAATTAGATTTTGAACTAGCACAGGCGCTTGTTTTCTGATGGCAGCACCTGTTTTCCCAGTAGGCAAAGAGGAAGCATCACCTAAAGAAAAGATGTTTGGAAATCTCAGGTGCTGTAAACTATGCTTATCTACATCTACCCATCCTGCAGCATTCGCCAGCGCACTGTTTTTGATAAAATCTGGTGCAGATTGCGGAGGCGTTACATGCAACATTTCATAATCAATCCAGGTTTCCACCTCTTTATTGTGTTCGCCGAAACCTGCAAATTTTGCTCTTTTATTGGCTCCATCTATTTCTACTAATTTATTGAAATAGTTTTCTTTGATGTGAAATTTTGCAATCACTTTTTTTAGTGCATCTTCAAATTTCTTCACGCCAAATAATTTTGTTCCTCCAGACCAAAACTCCACCTGAATCTTGTCGGCTAAACTGTTTTTCTTAAAATAATCTGCAGCGATATACATGATTTTTTGAGGAGCGCCACCGCATTTAACAGGAGTATGTGGGCTTGTAAATATTGCCCTGCCTGACTTTGAATTTTTCAAACATTCAAAAGTATACTGCGCGGTCTTGAAACTATAATTTGAACAAACTCCATTTGTTCCAAGATTTTCTTCGAGGCCTTTTATTTCATTCCAATTTAATTGAATACCTGGCGCAACGATTAAATAATCATAATTAATTTGTGTGCCGGAGTTGAGTGTTATTGCATTTTGCTCTGGTTGAAAACTCACAACAGCTTCTTTGATCCAATGAACACCTTCTGGCATTACTTCTGCTTCATCTTTTACAGTGTCATTGATATCATAAAACCCTCCACCAACCATGGTCCAAGCGGGTTGATAATAGTGCTTTTCTGAAGGATCAATGATGGCAATGTCTAGTTTACTATCTTTTCTTAATAATTGTGCTGCAACAGAGATGCCTGCGTTGCCGCCGCCGATAATCACTACTTGATGTTTTACACTCATATGTTCATTTTTAATTGAATAAATATATGGCCTAATTCAAATAGAAAAAGTGACATATATCACCTAGTTACTAAAATCGAAAAACTATTTTTAGTGTCTCAACATTAAAACATGCAAGACTTTTGGAATCAACGTTATGCAGCAAACGAAACAGTTTATGGAAAAATACCTAACAGCTATTTTAAATCAGTAATAGATACGCTTGAACCTTCAAGCTTGCTTTTGCCGGCTGAAGGTGAAGGTCGGAATGCAATATATGCCGCCTCAAAGGGATGGGATGTCACCGCATTTGATTATAGTGCTGAAGCCAAATTAAAGGCAGAGGCATTTGCAAAAGAAAAAGGTGTAAAAATGAACTACACTGTTGTAGATGTCAATCAATTTTTTTCAGAAAAAAAATACAATGCAATTGCATTAATCTATGTCCACCTTTCGAAAAAAGACAGAAAAGATTTTCATTTTAAGATAGCTAATGCTTTAGTACCTGGAGGGCTGTTAATGATAGAAGCCTTTTCAAAACAACAAATTCACAATACATCTGGAGGTCCCAAGTCGCTAGATCAATTATATAGCAGTGAGATTTTATTAGAAGATTTTGCTAGCCTTGAAATACTAACTTTAAAAGAAACTGAAATTATACTTGACGAAGGTTCTTTTCATCAAGGTAAAGCAAATGTGATTAGGCTACTTGCAAAAAAATGATCAAAATCATATCCATTTGTCAAATTTATTTTACTCGTGTGATAATTATCACTGTAGTTAGGGTTGAATAGTTTCAAATTTGTGTTATCAATTTTATCTAATAACATTAAAAATACAATTATGAAAGTAGAACAAATTTACACTGGATGTTTAGCACAAGGCGCATACTATATTGAAAGTGATGGGGAAGCTGCAATTGTAGATCCACTAAGAGAAGTTGCTCCATATATACAGAAAGCTGAATTAGATGGCGCTAAAATTAAATACGTTTTAGAAACCCATTTTCACGCAGACTTTGTTTCTGGCCATATCGACTTGGCTAAAAAAACAGGTGCAACAATTGTCTATGGACCAACCGCTGCTGCTGCATTTGATATGCATACTGCAAAAGAAGGTGAAATATTGACTTTGGGAAAAGTGAAAATAAAAGTAATACATACGCCAGGTCATACTATGGAAAGTACTTGTTATTTGTTAATTGATGAAAATGGAAAAGAAACAGCGTTGTTTAGCGGAGACACTTTATTTATTGGTGATGTAGGTCGTCCTGACTTAGCACAAAAAGTAAAAGCAGAATTAACTGAAGACATCTTAGCCGGTCATTTGTTTGATTCTTTAAGAAATAAAATAATACCATTAGCAGATGATATCATTGTATATCCAGCACATGGCGCAGGTTCTGCTTGTGGTAAAAACATGAGCAAGGAAACTACCGATACTTTAGGTAATCAAAAGAAAACCAATTATGCTTTAGACTTGAAAATGTCAAAAGAGCAATTTAAGGCAGCTGTATTAGATGGTTTAGTTGCGCCTCCGGGCTATTTCCCTTTGAATGTATTGATGAATATTCAAGGATATGATAGTATTGATAAAGTATTAGAAAGAGGGCAGCATGCCTTAAGTCCTAAAGCTTTTGAGACAGCTGCAAATGAAACTGGCGCCTTGATCTTAGACACAAGAGATGCACAGGTTTTTGCGAAAGGATTTATACCGAATTCAATCAATATTGGAATCGATGGTAATTTTGCACCATGGGTAGGCGCAATGATCCCAGATATCAAACAAGAAATTTTATTGGTCACAGAGGAGGGAAGAGAAGAAGAGGTAGTAACACGTTTAGCTAGAGTAGGATATGATTTCACGATTGGCTATTTGAAAGGTGGATTTGCTGCATGGAAAGCTGCAGGAGAAGAAGTAGATGCCATTCATTCAGTGAATGCAGATCAATTAGCAGATTTACTTAAAAAAGATTCAAATGCGATACTTTTAGATGTAAGAAAGAAATCGGAGCACTTTAGTGAACATGTAGTAGACAGCGAAAATGCCCCACTTGATTTTATCAATGATAGCATGGCTCAACTTGATAAGAAGAAAACCTATTATGTACATTGTGCAGGAGGCTATCGATCAATGATTTTTGTTTCAACCTTAAGAGCAAGAGGCTTTGATAATTTGATAGACGTACAAGGCGGCTTTAAAGCTTTAAAAGATAGTGGCAATTTTAAAATTTCAGATTATGTTTGTCCTTCAACTATGTTATAAAGCACGACAAATTTAAATCCAATCTAAAAAACAACCATAAGGCGGCTTTGCCGCCTTATTCAATTCAAAAAAAACATGGAAAATATTATCAAAGCAATACAGTCAAAGAAAGCAACAGTAATTGATGTAAGAAGTCAAATGGAGTTTGAAATGGAGCACTTTCCTGGAGCCATACATATTCCACTAGAGACGATTTCGGATGAAGCTGCAAAAATCGGAGCTATGCCAAAACCTATTGTAGTTTATTGTAGAAGTGGGAATAGGAGCGGAATGGCTAAAACAATTTTAGATCAATATGGTGTAACAGAAATATACAATGGAGGTGGCATATTTGATATGTTGAATATTGCGAGGAATTAATAAAATGTTGTAATTTGTTGTAACATCTATTAATCATTATTACATCAATATGAAATTTATTAAATACTATATCGCTTTATTTTTGATTCTTTTATCAGTAAGTGTGTTTGCACAAAATAATGCTACTGAAAAAATGCATCAGGTTGTCATACAATTAAATACTGCAGATACCGCTGCATGGAGTGGCGTTATTGGAAATATTAAAAATTTACAAAAAGTATGGCCAGGTAAGATTGAAATAGAAGTAGTGGTTCATGGTAAAGCACTGAATTTTTTAGTGAACGAAAAGACACACTTGGGCGTAGACATTGACATGTTAACTAAAAAAGGTGTGGTGTTTAATGCCTGTGAAAATACAATGAACAAGTACGGCATTACAAAAAGTATGTTATTGCCTTCTGCGAAATCTGTTTCCTCAGGAGTAGCAGAATTGGTTTTGAAACAAGAAGCTGGGTGGAGTTATTTAAGGGCTGGTTTATAAAGTCCTCTTCAAGAGCAAAAAAGATAAAGTTACAATTATATAAAACGCAGTCAATTTGACTGCGTTTTATATTTATTTATTACCTTTCCCTCGATTTTAAAGCATATGGAAAAAGAAGCATTACATTATCATTCAAAAGGAAGATCAGGTAAGATACAAGTAGTACCAACTAAAGAAACGGCAACGCAAAAAGACTTAGCATTGGCGTATTCGCCAGGCGTTGCTGCACCTTGTTTGGCAATTGAGGCGGATGCAAGTAAAGTTTACGATTATACCACAAAAGGGAATTTAGTGGCTGTTATTTCTAATGGAACAGCAGTATTGGGATTGGGCGATATTGGTGCATTAGCAAGTAAGCCAGTGATGGAAGGGAAAGCAGTTTTGTTTAAAATTTTTGCAGATATCGACGTATTTGACCTTGAACTAGACACAAAAAACATTGAAGAATTTATAAGAACTGTAAAAATCTTAGCACCTACTTTCGGCGGCATCAATTTAGAAGATATTTCCGCACCCGATTGTTTTGAAATTGAGGAAAGACTAAAAGCCGAATTGAATATTCCAATCATGCACGATGACCAGCATGGCACTGCAATAGTGAGTGCTGCTGCTTTGTTGAATGCGCTTGAATTGACTGGAAAAAAAATACAGGATGTAAAAGTGGTCATTAATGGTGCGGGCGCTGCTGCTACTTCTTGTGCAAGTATTTACTTGGCGCTAGGTGTACAAAGAGCGCATTTGTTCATGTATGATTCAAAAGGCTTGATACATACTGATCGTGATAATTTAGATGGCCGTAAAATTTTATTTACAAATCAAACTATACCAGCAAGCTCAAGTTTGGCAGATGCATTAGTGGGAGCTGATGTTTTTTTAGGTTTATCGAAAGCAGATATTCTTACAGAAGCGATGTTGCAAAGCATGGCGAAGGACTGTATTGTTTTTGCATTGGCTAATCCGAATCCTGAAATTAGTTATGAAAAAGCGATGTTGGCTCGTCCAGACATCATTTTTGCTACTGGTAGAAGTGATTTTCCTAATCAAGTAAATAACGTACTAGGTTTTCCATACATATTTAGAGGTGCATTAGATGTGCGTGCTACAAAAATCAATGAAGCTATGAAATTGGCTGCGGTGCATGCCTTGGCTGAACTAACGAAATTGCCAGTGCCTCAGGAAGTGATAGATATCTATGGCGGTGCACCGATAGAATTTGGCCCTAAATATATATTGCCAAAACCCTTTGACAGTAGATTATTGTCAGTCGTTTCATACGCTGTGGCTAAAGCCGCCATTGCCTCTGGTGTAGCACAGGTCAAAGAATTACCAGTCTAATTTGTTAAAACAGCGCATACAAGCGAAGATTGTGATATTTGTCACAATAATTAACTTTAATTGAGGACATCTTTGTAATCTACATGATTAAAGTCATGTACTTGATTTAAAATATTAAAAACTATAATTTATGTTTTTTCAACACGTTTACGACAAGACTTTAGCACAAGCAAGTTATTTTATTGGCTGTCAAAAAGCAGGCGTTGCGGCTGTGATTGACCCCAAGCGCGATATCGATACTTATTTAGAAATAGCGAAACAAAATAATATGCAGATCACGCATATTTTTGAAACGCATATTCATGCAGATTTTTTAACAGGATCAAGAGAGTTGGCTGCAGTGACTGGCGCTAAAATGTATTTATCTGACGAAGGTGGCCCGGGTTGGGAATATGAATTTCCGCACGAAGGAATGAAACATCAGTCAGAAGTAATGGTAGGCAATTTGAAAATTCAAGTGTTGCATACGCCAGGTCATACACCAGAAAGCATTAGTTTTTTATTGACGGATACACCAGCAAGCAACGAGCCAGTCATGTTATTTACAGGGGACTTTGTATTTGTTGGAGATATTGGTCGACCAGATTTGTTAGAGAAGGCAGCAGGCTTAGTTGGTACCCAAGACAAGGGTGCAGAGCAAATGTACCAATCTATTAATTTGTTTTCAGCGCTGCCTGATTTTCTTCAAGTATGGCCGGGCCATGGTGCAGGATCTGCATGTGGCAAGGCTTTGGGTGCTGTCCCAAGTACAACCGTTGGTTATGAGAAAAAAAGAAACTGGGCATTTCAATATGGTGCAGACAAAGCAGGTTTTGTGCAATTTTTACTAACTGATCAGCCAGAGCCTCCTAAGTATTTTGCAAAAATGAAGGAATTGAATAAAGTAAATCGTCCTTTATTAACCGAAGTGCCAACCATTCAAGAATTAACACCTGCAGATTTAAAAGCTGCATTAGAGCAAGGCATTAAATTAATTGACACAAGAAATAAATTAGAATTTCAAAACGGTTTTATACCAAATAGTATCAATATTCAAGGAAACAATGCCTTTGCAACATGGATGGGTTGGTTTGTTAATTATGAGGAACGATTTATTTTAATTGCAGACCCAAATCAAATGGATGACTTGACAAGAAAATTAATGCGCATTGGTTTGGACAATATATTTGGTTTTGTAGATGCATCTAAAATCAACCAAGTTTATACAGGCGCATTATCAACATCTAATATGATCACAATTGATGCAGTAAAATCAAATACGACTGCCGAAATTATTGATATCAGAGGCGTTGCGGAATTTAATAGTGGCCATATTGCTGGCGCAAAGAATGTGTTTATAGGAACCATATTACAACATTTAGATAAAGTACCAAAAGACAAACCAGTGATTATCCATTGTCAAGGTGGTGACAGAGCAGCTATTGCTTACTCATTACTTGTAAAAGAAGGTTATACCAATATTGCGAACTATAGTGGCGGTATCAACGAATGGGTGAAAGAACAACAGCCAATTGTGAGCTAATTGCTCAACAATTGAAGCTTGATTTTGTTATCGAAATATGAAAGGTGTGAAAAAACAGGATCTGCCTGAAAAAATATGTAAAGCCTGTGGACGTCCTTTTAGTTGGCGTAAAAAATGGGAAAGGTGTTGGGAAGAAGTACAATACTGTAGCGAAGGCTGTAAAAAACATAAATCAAAAGATAGCGCGATCCGATAGGTCGCGCTATCTTTTTGAAATCTTATTGCCACTGGCTTTTTGTCTACTGCACTTGAATCTTATTACATCTGTATTTCTTAACACTGCATGTTTGGTTTTCCTTGAGGCCATGCGCTTACGCCACATTCTAAAACTTGAGGGTTTGGAATTAGCACGCATAAATTCAATCACTTCTTTTTCACTTAGACCAAATTGAAATTGTATTGCTTCAAAAGGGGTGCGGTCTTCCCAAGCCATTTCTATGATTCTGTCCCTGTCTTTTTCTTCCCATTCTGGCTTCAAAATAGGAGCTGCAGGTCTATTCTTAATGACTGATACACTATCCATTCCTTTACTTTAAATTTTTTAAAAATTCTTCTGCATTTTTTAAATGCGTGTTTCTCTTTTCCTCCGGCATCTTATCCCATGTACTCAATAACATCGCCCATCTTGGATTTTTTGAAAATACTATACGCTGCTTGGAAAGAAAACGCCAAAACAGTCCATCCCAAATTGCCTGCCATTCCCCTTTTGGAAAATCCCCCATTTTCATCAAGTAATTTGAGCCACAGATATAAGGCTTGGTGGTGATCATACCACCATCTGCAAACTGTGACATGCCATATACATTTGGCACCATTACCCAATCATATGCATCTATATACATTTCCATAAACCATTGATACACTTCTTCGGGATGAATTTCACAGAGCAACATAAAATTTCCTAAGACCATCAATCTTTCAATATGATGATTGTATCCTGATTCAAGCAATTTCTTAATACTAATATCAATTGGCGCAATACCTGTTGTGCCTGTATAAAATGATGCGGGCATTTTTTTGCTAAAACCCCAGAAGTTTTTTGTTCTTTGCTGGCTTCCAATTTTACGATAAGTCAATTGGACAAATTCTCTCCAGCCTATGATTTGTCTTATAATTCCTTCGATACTATTAATCGGCGCTTTAGCTGCTTGATATGCTTTCAACAAGGCATCTAAAAATTCAAGCGGCTGAATCAAGCCTACATTGATTAAAGGACTAAGTACGCTATGAAATAATGTTTTTTCTGCCACCAACATCGCATCTTCATAGATCCCAAAAAGCGCTAGCTTTTCTGCAATAAATAATTCCATTGCTTTTTTTGCATCAGCATGGGTCACTGGATAATACAAATCCTTTTTTCCAGCATTAAATGGAGCATCAGGTTTTCCTGGATTGTTGTTGAAATGTGCTTTGGTATAAGCACTTGCCTCGAGGATGTATTGATTGGTTTCAAAAAAGTGTATCGAGGGGATGCTTGTATTTTTTGGAATTTTCTTTCTATTCTCCACATCAAAACTCCATTGTCCCCCAACCGGACTGCCATCTTCTTCTATTAAAATATTTCTAAGCTTTCTTTGTTCTGTATAAAAACTCGTTTGAAAATACGTTTTTTTATTGCCTAGCAATTGAGTATTCTCTGGTAGGTTATTTATAAAATTTGGACTTGGTAATAAGCGAAGTTCAATCTTGTTTTCGGTTGCTGCTTTATTTAATTGTTTACTAAGCCAATTATCACAAGGATCATATAATTGTATTTTTTCAACACCTTTTTTTGCAAGCATTGCAATTAGCATGTCTATTTTAGCAGATGGGTCATGTGCATTGATATAATGACAAATACATCCTTTTTGAACAAGCTGATCGGCATAGTATTTCATAGTCGCCCTATGAAACATGATTTTTTGTTGATGAAATTGATATTGTAAGAAAAATAAATCCGATTCGATCAAATAGATCTCCCCCTCGCTTGCATTTAAAGCAGACTGGTCAAAAAGTTGATGTGGGAAAACGAGCTGAGTTTGCATGTATTTTAAACATTTCTCAAGCAAAATTGTTCATTGTATAGTACTAATAATATCCTTGAATGAATCTATCTTATGCCAGTTTATTGAATCAGGTGAAATCCTATGACCCTTCTCGCTATCATAGTACTAGGAATTATACCAATGGTGCCGTTACAGCATGGTCGCCCTATATCTCAAGGGGTTTTTTGAGTCCTATATTGGTAATGGAAACTTTGAAAAGTAAATATCCAAAACAAGCTTGGATAGGATTTATGCAACAAATGGCTTGGAGGGAGTATTTTCAAAGAGTTTGGCAAGAAAAAGGAGATTTAATTTTACAAGATCTAAAATCAGCACAATCCAATAAAATCCTACAGCAAGCGCCACATGCAATCATAAACGCCTCTACTGGCATACAAGCAATTGATGCAGCTATCTGTCAATTGTATGAAAAAGGCTATTTACACAATCATTTACGCATGTATATTGCGATGTTACATACCAATATTTTTAAAGCAGCTTGGTTGCCCGGCGCAAAGTGGATGTATGCACATTTATTAGATCATGATCCGGCAGCGAATTTTTTAAGTTGGCAATGGGTAGCAGGGACTTCGAGTAGTAAACAATATGTTGCCAATCAAGAAAATATCAATAAGTATACCAACACAAAACAGGCTGGTACATTTTTAGATACCGAATATGAGCAACTATCAGAAGCAATATTTGACTTAAATGGTGCAGCCAAAAAGAGTATTAAAGAAGATTGGAGTCAGCCCTTAGATCAAGTGACTGAAATGGATGGCATTCAAATTTTAGAAGCATTAAAACAAGCAAATGGCTTAGCAAATTTCAATGCAGGAATGCTAGATACTAATTTGCCTTATTGCATCTACAATAGTTTTAACCTCGATCCCTTATGGCATGCAGCTGAGAAAGCAAATCGCATTTTATTATTAGAGCCAAGCCATTATGCTAAATTTCCTGTTACAGTAAAGGTTTTGCAGTCTATCATTGATTTAGCGGTATCGAATATAGAAGGTCTGCAAATTTTTATTGGAAACTTTGAAACACTTATACAAAATATTGGTTCAGCAAAAAATCAAGCACCAGTAGTATATTTTAAAGAACATCCCACAACAGCACATTATCAAGGCATACAAGAACAAAGAGACTGGCTCTTTCCAGAAGTCAGAGGATATTATCCAAGCTTTTTTGCATATTGGAAAAAATGTGAAAAATATTTAAAATAAAAAAGGCCCCAATTGCTCGGGGCCTTTTTTGATGGAGTAGTAATGCACTATTTTTTTCGTTCGATGTCTTTATTTAATTCATCTATATCTACTGAGCGTTCTGTATTATCTCCTAATAAATACTTGGCAAAATAATCTGCCGTTCTCCAGAACCAGTATTCATTCATGTCACCAAAGCCATGTCTTTGTGTTGGTAGGATTAACATGTCAAAGCGTTTATTTGCTTTAATCAATGCATTCACCACTCTTAATGTATTGGCAGGGTGCACATTGTTATCGATCTCGCCATGTATTAATAATAATTTCCCTTTTAAGTTTTTAGCAAGATCAGGATTTTTATCAATCATATAACTGAATGTAGTATCTCCTTTTTCTGAAATATTTTCTTTTACGCCATGATGTTTTTCACTCCACCATCTATTGTAAACACTGTTGTCATGATTGCCTGCGTTGCTTACTGCCACTTTAAAGATATCAGGATACACTAACATGGCTGCGGTACTCATGAATCCACCACCGCTATGACCATGAATGCCCACTTTGTTTCTGTCAATGAAACTAAACCTGTCTGCTAATTGTTCGATCGTTGCTTTTTTATCCGCAAGACCATAATCTCTTAAATTTCCGTAACCATAATTATGATACCACTTGCTTCTTGCAGGATGGCCGCCTCTATTGCCCATTGTCACTACTACAAAACCTAATTGCGCTAAGCGATCAATACGGTCCATGCCCTTGCTGAATGTTTTGTTGACAGATTCTGTTTGAGGACCAGGGTAGACATATTCTATAATTGGATACTTTTTGGTGCTGTCAAAATCATATGGCTTATACATTACACCATACAGATCAGTAATACCATCATCTGCTTTTACTTTAAATGTTTCAGGAAATTTATAACCTGTTGCAAATAAACTTCTTAAGTCAGCAGTTTCTAAGTCCATTAATTTTTTTCCATCTGCACTATGCAAGCTTGCCACAGGCGTTGTATTGACTCTAGATGCATTGTTGACAAAATAAGACTTGTTGTCATTTAAGCTCACGCTGTGATCAAAATTGCCTGCATTTAATAATTGTAAACCAGAACCGTCAAGGTTTGCCTTGTACATGTGTAAATAGTATGGATCTTCTTTGCCACCACCAGTGATTGATTCTCTTCCATTCGCTGTAAAATACACCACTCTTTTAGCCTCATCAACTGCAAGAATCTCTTCTACATGCCATGCGCCTTGTGTAATTTGATTTTTTAATTTGCCTTGACCATCATATAAATATAAATGTGCCCAACCATCACGCTCGCTCCATTCAATTAATTCTGAGCCGTTTTTAATTAATTCAGGTTTTTTAATTTCAATTGAAGTGTTCATTTCTTCTGCTACAACTACTCTTACTTCTCCAGTGTTGGTGTTGACAACACATTGGTCAATCTTTTTTAAATCACGACTTGTTCTTGCAAGGTACAATTGTTCATTCGTGCCCAACCAAATCATAGGCTTGAATTCATCATCTCTGGCATTCACTGCAGCAGACTTGTTCCACAATGAAATGTCTTGGTCTTTATATTGAGACACATTGATTTCTTTGTTCGCGTAACTTGTCATATCCACCAACATCAAATGGTCTACTGGCGCTTCTTTTTCACCAGGCATCCAATATTTATAGGTTTCAAGTGTTGGTCTAGGATCTGCAATACTATTGATTACCCAAAGATCCTTTACTTTTCTGTTGTCTACTTTTACAATTGCAAGTTGCTTGCTGTTTTCACTCCAGTAACCAAATACAGGCTTTCTTTTATTTTTATTTTTTTCTGCATCTACATTGGTTTCTCCACCAGCGCCCCCTTCACTATGCCAGCTAAAATTTTGTATACCATCTTTTGTTATGGCTGTTTCTACGATTGTGCTATCTTCCTCGTTGATCAAAGCTTTTTCATAGTTCGCCTTGTCCATGTAATAAAGATTGTAATTTCTGCCGAATACAATTTTTGATTGATCTGGTGCGATATTGGCCCAACTTGGTTTTCTTTTTGGCTTACTAAAGCCAACAAGCTCGTTTAATTGTGCCGTAATTAAATTGTATTCAAAGTAAAATACTTTCTTAATTTTTTCAGGCCTAGTATCTTTTTTAGTTGCTCCAGGTTTGTCAATATCTATGCTACTCTTAACTTCAAATTGAATCCAGTTCTCGTCTTTGATAAATTTTAAAGAGTCGATGGGAAGGTGTTGCGCATCAAAAGGGTCTTTAATGATTTTTGTTAAAGCTGCAGCCAATTGCTCTTTGTCGAACATTGGCTTTTTTTCATTCTTAGTTGGATCTACAATCATCCATTGTTTGCCTTCACTCGTTTCATAAGTGTACCAAAATTTATTAGATTGCTTGAGCCAATGAGGATCTACTGACAATGAAAAGATCATTTTGTCTAATTTCTTTGGAGAAAACCTCGCTGCAAGATCATAGTTGGCTTTCTGTTGTCCAAAAATTAAAAGGGGCATTGCAAAAAGCAATAAAAAAAGTTGTTTACGCATAGCTATATATTAAGTGCAGGAAATTACTTCATTTTTTTGAATTAAAACCTAAATTGTGATGAATACAACACTATGAAAACACGAATACTAGCTGGAATATTTGTAGCACAATTGGTGCTTATATCAGGCTTTGCTCAAACTACAAAAGAGTTCAAGCCTGCTGCGTTTGCTGATGTAACTAGAAAGGCAAAATTAGAAGCTGCGATGCCTCTAGTAGATGAATTGTATAAAGCCTATGCTCTAAAAAATCATTTACCTGCATATGCTTATGCGATCGTATTGGATGGAGATTTGTTGTATAAAAATGTGGGAGGCTGGGCGAATATTGAGGAAAAAATTCCCGCAAATGACGAGACAATGTTCCGAATCGCATCTATGTCTAAAAGTTTTACTACAATGGCGATACTGCAACTAAGAGATGCCGGAAGGTTAAGGTTAGACGATCCCGTGGATCAATATATTCCTGCTATGAAAGGACAGGTATTATCTAAAGATGGTGCAGCTATTACCATTCGTCACCTAATGTCGCATCAGGCTGGTTTCCCAGAAGACAATCCATGGGGAGATAGACAACTATCTGATTCCGAAGCAGACCTAATAGCTTTAATTGAAAAAGGACTCTCTTTTTCAAATTCAACTGGTGCACATTATGAGTACAGTAATCTTGGTTTTGCTATGCTTGGTTATATTATTCATCAGGTTTCAGGTTTGACCTATGATGCATATATCAAAAAATTCATTTTAGATCCTTTGGGTATGCAGCATACTACTTATGAGTACACGACTATTCCAAAAGAAAATCTTGCTAAAGGCTATAGAACAATCAAGGGCAATTGGGTTAATGTGCCATTGTTGAAAGATGGCATTTATGGTGCCATGGGCGGTATGATCACATCAATTTCTGATTTTGCAAAATATCTAGCTTTGCATCAGGCTGCATGGCCAGAAAGAAATGATGCAGAAAATAATGTGATTAAAAGAAGTACAGTGCGAGAAATGCATCAGCCGTATACTTTTATAGATTTAAATCCTGACTATCAATTTCCTTCTGGAAAGAAACTAGCAACTACAACAAGTTATAGTTATGGACTCAATTGGATGCATGATGCAGAAGGCAAAACAAGTATTGGCCATAGTGGCGGCCTTCCTGGATTTGGAAGCAATTGGCGCTTCTTGCCAGAATATGGACTAGGTGTTATCTTTTTTGCCAATCATACTTATGCACCCACTTCAACGATGAATCTAATTGTATTAGATACCTTAGTCCAGATTGCAAAGCTTCAACCAAGAATGATCTCGGTTTCTCCAGTACTTGAACAACGTCAAAAGGAATTGGTTCAACTATTACCCAATTGGGAAAATACAGCTTCGATTTTTGCAGAAAACTTTTTTGATGATTATTTAATAGATGAACTAAAGACCGAGGCAAAAAAACTATTCGATCAAGCAGGCAAGATCAATGTGGTTGGAAAAATGATTGCAGAAAATCAATTAAGAGGCTATTGTATACTTGAAGGAGCAAAGCAAAAACTAAAATTGAGTTTCACACTGAGTCCTGAAAATCCAGCATTGATTCAAGAGTATCATTTAGAGCTTGTTAAAAAATAATTTACTACATAAAATAACAAATGCAGGGTAAGCTAAAAAAACAAAACACATTTACTAGTATCCTACTTTGGAACAACCATTTTTATGGTATTTGTATTGTTGGCCTTGCTATTTGTTCAAGTCTATATTTAACCGACCAGCTCCCGTCCATCACTTTTTTAACGATAGCGTATCTTGCTACGGTAGTGTATTATACCAACGCGTATTTTAATGAGGCAATCAATAAGGAAAATCAAGACCGAGCAACATGGTATCAGATGCATCAAAGTTATTTGAAAAAAAGACAATGGTACTTTAGTGCTGCATTGTTAATATTGATTAGCTTTTTTATTATCAAGCATCCTGCAGTTTTACACTTTGATATAATTGCAATGCTTTGTATGGCCATTAGTGCAGCTGGTTCATTTTTTTATAATTATACCAATTACAAAAAGTATGGTTTATTAAAATCAGCTTTTATAGCATTTGTTTGGACTGTTATTGGAGGGTATTTGCCACTCTATTTCAATACAGTACTAGGGTATTCTTCGGCAGTAATGAAAGTTTTACAATTTGTCTATTTATTACAAATGTTTCTCTTTATTTTTCTATTAGCTGCCTTGTTTGATATCAAAGACATGAAAAAAGATCAGTTAAGTAATATCCAAACTATACCAATTCTAATTGGATTAGATAATATTATAAGTCGATTGACATGGCCAATATTAGTAGCGTATATTTTCTTGGATATCTTGCAGGATAGACAGTATCATTTTACTTTTGCTATTTGGATTTTGCATGGTCTATTTTATTTTTTAGTATACTATTCATCTAGGCGGGCAATACAAGAAACCAAAATTTCAAGAAGTATCTTATTAATCGACGGTCTCATGATACTAAGGGCCTTAATTGGCATTTTGACCTGGTATTGGATGCACTAAGGTTTAATGTTCAAAGACAAGCCCAGGGAATCAAATGATTAATATTGTAGTTTTGTACTGACCCATCATTCAGAAAGGTCATCCTAATTAGATTGAATTATGAAAAAATTACTTTTAAGTTTAACAGTTTTTATAACTACGATTGGCTTTGCTGCTGCTAAAGACAAGTCTCGCGACTTTTATGTTACACAGGTGTATCACTGTAGTACACAAAGCCAGTTGGAAGCGGTTGATGTTTATTTGAAAAATATTTACTTGCCACATCTACACCAGTTTGGCATTGCCAATGTGGGTGTATTTGAACCAATCAGCAATGACACGGCCAAGGATAAGACCATTATGGTTTGGATACCATTAAGAAGCTTACAGCAATTAGACAAGTTGGATCAATTAAAAGAAGCCATCGACCCGTTAAAGCCAAATACTTTATTGAGCTTGACCACAATCAATGGTGAACTGCCTTATAATAGACTGGAAACAGTGGTATCAAAGTCATTTAAGTACCAAGGCCAATATGTAAAAGATAAAAGTTTCGAAAAATCCCCTGAGAATATTTATGAATTTAGAAGTTATGAAAGTGCAGATGAAGCCATGTTCTTGAAAAAAGTACATATGTTCAATGAGGGAAAAGAAATTGAATTGTTCAATACCTTAAATTTTAACGCTTTATTTTATAGTAAAGTAATTGCAGGAAGTAGGATGCCTAATTTAATTTATATCACAAGGTTTCAAAACCTTGCAGACCGAGAAGCACATTGGAAAAGTTTTGTAGATGCGCCTGCTTGGAAGCAAATGAGTAATTTGTCCGAGTACCTTAATACAGTTTCAAAATCAGACATTATTTTAATGCGCGCAAAGTCTTATTCTGATTTATAAAAGATCATCAGCTAATAAAAACAAAAAAGCACCAGCCCCCCGGCTAGTGCTTTTTTTATTCAACCCTTTCAACTTTATTGCATTGGTCTTTTTCTGCGCACCATTTCGCTACGCATATTGTGTAAAAGCTCTCTGTCTACTTTTAATGCTAGATTGACTCTATCTTCTGTCTTTAAAATTGGCATTAAATCTTTTTTAAACTTTTTTCTGATGCCTAGCATTGCTTCTTGAAACTCAATCTCATCTTCTTTTTTCTCTTGCATCAAACGATGGCTTGCTTCTCTTTGCTCATTATATACTGGCCAAAATTTTTCTGCTTCTGCAGGCGTTAAGTCAAGCTTTTTAGTAATAAAATGAATTCTGAAAGATTCAAGTTGAGCTCTTTGTTCTTTGCTTAAACGCTCTAGAGGCGGAGGTGGTGGCATCATTCTACCCTGACCGTGCATTGGTCTTTGTTGTGCTTGTACAAACACTACAGTTAAAATAAAACTAAAAAGAATAAGTAGCTGTTTCATAAAATTATATTTGATATTTGGATGGTTTATGAATCTGAAAGTTTAATGATGTAAAAAATAATTTTTAAATTTATTTCTTTCGATTATTTATTTTTTATCGGCAATGAACTACTTTCTGTTTCAATTGCAGCATTCCAATCTACTTCGGCAATAAGTTCATTGTTATTTACATATGCTTCAATTACTGCGTCTGGTAATGCTTCAATCTGTACTATTTCTTCCTGCCCATTTGTGTATCCAATTGCTTTATCATAAAAAAGATATCCTGTTGCGATGGCTACAATTAAACTTGCGGCAACCAAGTATTTTTTTTGCTTTGTGAAAATGGAAATAATGCTAGCCTGTTTGGGTGCATAAGTGTTTGTATGAATTTGACGCATTAGGTCGAGCTCAAATTGATCAAAGTAGCCTTCGGGCACCTGACTATTTTTTGCCTGAAAGCCTTTTAATGCGGCTTCTAGTTCCTTTGAAATTGTTTCGTTTTCCATACTATGATTTAGACCTTTTTAGTTGTCAAAAGTTTAAGCCTTTTCGATTAATTCGGTCATCTTTTTGACCGCTTGATGATAATTTGCTTTTGCTCCACCTACTGTTGTTCCTGTAATAGAAGCAATTTTCTCGTAATCAAAGGCTTCAAAATACCTTAACATAAACACAAAGCGTTGTTTTTCAGGCAATTCTGCAATGGCGCGTTCTAGTTTTATTTGAATATTCGTTTCATTGAGTCCATTTTGAGTGCTTGGATGGGCCATTTCCTGTTCTAGCTCATTTTGCTTTGATTGTCCCTGTAGGCGCTTTTTTTGCGCAATAAAATTCAAGGTTTCATTGTAGGCGACTCTAAAAAGCCAGGTACTAAAAGCACTTTCATGCTTAAATCCATCTAGTTTATTCCACACTTTGATCCAAACAGCTTGTGCAATATCATCTGCATCTGCATGTTCGATCACCATTTTCTTAATTTGAAAAAACACTGGCTCGCGATGTCTTTTTAACAACTGCGTAAATGCGCCCTCCTTGGAGTCGCCAGATTGAAATTGATTTATAAGTGCTTGATCGGTCATGCGCGTTGAAGTTAGACCAATAATAAATCAAAAGGTTTAATGCAATTTAATTTTATTGAAATCTATTTTGCCTGATCTTTCATAAATCATTAAAAAGTTAATATTACATTTTAATGATGGTCTTGACATATTGATGAATGCCATTTTGTATTCTAATATAGTATACTCCAGGTTGAAGTGTAGACCCTTGTAATGTGACACTGTTCATACCTGCGTAACTGTAATTGGCATCGACTAGCAATTTTATCACAGTTCCCGTTGCATCAAGTAATTGTACCAATGTGTGCCCACCCTCTGTTTTAAATTCAATTCTTGATTGTTGCACAAATGGATTCGGATAAGCAACGATCATTGGATTTTTTTCAAATACAGGATTGTCTATTTCAACAGCGCAGGCGCTCGCGTTGATTAAATTTAAAGTTGGATATTGCTTCAACATGACCTGTAAATTTTCCGTTTCTTTCACACAGAACCAATATTTTAAAATGGAATTATATACGGTTCTAAAATCATGTTGATAAGGCACATTGTCACTTACGGTAACCGTATTAGGGATCGTTGGGTTTTCTCCAAAGACGCCCCCTCTAACATTTTTACCAAATAAAAATAAAGGTGCTGCAGCACCATGATCAGTGCCACCGCTTGCATTGGATTTAATTCTTCTTCCAAACTCAGAATAGGTCATACCAATTACTCGATCTTCAATTTCTTGGTTTTTAATATCATTCTGAAAAGCACCAATAGCTTCTGATATTGCACCTAATAAGTTGGCATGCGTGCCAGTGGCGGTATCTGTAGCTACTGCTTGACTTGCATGTGTGTCAAAGCCACCATAGTTGACTAAATATATTTTTGTTTTCAATCCGCCTTTGATCAATCTAGAAACAATTTTTAATTGATTAGCAAGGCTTGTATTGGGATAAGTAACTTGTTGTGTTACCGCGTCAGATGCAGCTTTAATGCGTGCAGCGTATTTATTTGTTTGCTTCGAAATTCTTCTTATAAAACTTAATTCATAACCCGCATTGGTATTGGGAACTGCTAGATCAGTTGTATCCAATAAATTGTAAAATGAGTTGGGATCAGAAATGCTCATGCCCATATTTACAAGGGGTCCCTGACATGTCAATGAAGTAATTGATCCAATTTGAATAGCCAATGGATCTGTGTCTATTTCATTTGGATAATTGTCTGGATAGCCAGGATAGTTGCTGTCTAAAAAACGTCCAGCCCAACCTGTATTTAAATATTCATTACTATCTGATCCACTCATCCAAATATCTGTAGCTCTAAAATGCGAAAAGTTTGGCTGAGGATAGCCAACAGCTTGCACAATATCAAGTTGTCCATCGTTGAACAATCTTTGCATAGCTGTCATTGCAGGGTGTAATCCTGTTGCACTAAAACCATTTAAACCAAGAATCTTTTTTTCTGGAATAGCGATATTGGTTCTCGCATTATAATATTGTCCATATTGATCAATGGGTAATACTGTATTGAGTCCATCATTGCCGCCATTTAATTGAATGATCACTAGCACCCTGTCGTTGTTGACTTTGGCCAATACTTCTGGAACAACCATACTGTGGTTGTTCAGTACATGTATTGGATTACCACTGATCACTGTAGGAGTGAGTATCGCAAGACTATTGCGTAAAAAAGTACTTCTTTTCATTTAGCTTAATTGATAGTCTGGCAGATTCATAATATATTTTAGTAGGGCCTTCAACCTACTGTCCACTAAATTGAAATTGATCGTATTTTGAATGGACTGGTAATTGTTCCATGCATCCGTCCAATAATGGTCAGAGGTTTGGCCACTTAGTAAAATTTGTTTTTTTAAATTATCCTTGGTGGTTTGATCAATATCCGTTGAAATGAATAGTTCAAAAAAATCTCGAATCAATTGATTGGGGTCAGCTGGGTTACTAGAAATTGCTTGTGCAAGTGGTATGGTTTGTATCATCACTCTTCTACCATTTCTAGTATAACCTGTCTCAAGCATCAGGTCGGTAAATTTGTTACGCTTAGGTAAGGTATCGGCATTGATCCAAAGTTCATGAAATTCAGGAGACTGATAATAGGCAGGCCATCCGGCTACATTAGGAGGATCGGCTAGGTTCTGTCCAATGTTTGTCAATTGACCAACCATATTATTAAAATGGGCATAAGCGTCTGCATAATCAGTTAATGCATCCGGAAAAACCACATTGGCTTTGCGAAGTGTGCCAATCACGTGATCTATTGGACTTTTAATTTGACATCCAATATAAATTGGATCATAAAAATGCGCACTGTTAAAAAGTGCACTCAATACTGGCTTCATCTCAAAATTGTTTGATTTGAAAATAACAGCCAAAGGTTCAATGATATTTTTTTCAATCGTTTCGTCAATATAATAATAGACAAACCATCTGTAAATTCTTCGACAGATGTATTTAGCCATGTCTGCTTTTTCAAAAAGCATATCAATGAGCTCGTCTGTTTCACTTGCGCCGGCCTGCCCGGTTTTCCCAGTAATAATTTTATTATTATAGTAGCTAGAAAACTGCTTGTTTCCAGTGTCGTGTCTCGTTGCATCAAAATAACTGGCATAGCTTGCATTAATACGCCAGCCTGTTAAGACCCTGGCTGCAGCCTTCACGTCAGCTTCGGTATATGGCACAGCATTGTCTTTTCCTACCGTAAATAATTCCTGCAATTCTCTGCCATAGTTCTCGTCTGGCGCAGAGGCTGTATTGAGGTAACCATTTAAATACCTTAACATGCCCGGATCAATAGTTACTGCTTTAACAATCGTCTTGAAATTTCCAGTTGCATTTTTCCTTAAAGTATCATGGTGTTGGTACAACATGTTTGCATTGGAGATGGTATCCGCTTCGGTGCCAAAATGATTTGCCCAGAACAGCGTCAATTTTTCTCTGATACTGATGTCTTGTTGAATCATCACTCCTGCGAGCCATTTCTTAAAACTGTTTCTTCTTAAACTATTAATAGTGCCGTCGCCTGTTGGTTGATTGATCCAAGTCGTTCCCAGGGGCACAGTTGGGTCAATCACTGTCGCGGTATTGTATTCATTGACAGGTGGTGCGGGAATAGCTGCTGTTGGATTGATTAAACTTACTACGGAAGCGTTTAGCCCCTTTGCTAAAAAAAATTGAATTTCGGATTGCTTCGCACCGAATAGGATTCTATTTAATAAATGCGTTGTTGTTTGCTTTGTCCAAGGACCTTGATATGGTTCGAGTCCTAAACTGCTAGAAAGGGGGCTTAGCGGCATGCAGGTTATTTGTAAGCAATTTAGACAAATATTAAATCCAAAAGTTTAAAACTGTCAGTTTATCCTTCTGAACTTTGATCATTTATTTCATTTGCATTCAAAATGAAATTATCTTTAAAGCAATTCTAAAATCAACAAGATGAGAATGATAAAATTAATATGTATTGCATTGTTAATGCCTTGTTTAGGCATGAGCCAGTTGATACACAAGGTGATTACTAAGTCTGAAACAGAAAGAATAGAGCGCGTTTTAGCCTCCGACGAAATGGAAGGCCGAAGAACTTTTAGCCCCGGCATCGATAAGGCGGCGGCTTTTATTGCCAAAGAATTTGAGGCTGCAGGTTTAAAATCACTAAAAGGAGATGCCAATTATTTACAATCATTTAGTATCAATAGGCCTAAATTTATCAGCCTGTCTGCCAATTTAGATGGGGTAAACATTGACAGCAAGCAAGTTGTAGTAGTTACAATACAACCAGAGATTAATATTACAGCGGCATCTGGCTATACCATTGCAAAAATTACAGCGACTGAAAATTTAAGTCAGGCGGCAGCAAAAATGATTGGTGCCAATCAGAAGTTGATTGTACTTGTGGACGAAGCACATGCACAAAATTTTGGAAGATTGGTTCGTTTTAAAAATAATCTTTCATCCAATCAAGCAACAGTGGTATTTATATTAAGCAATACACAGCCTACTAATTATAGCATTCAAGCCAGCCATCAAATTGAAACAATGGCTTTGGCCAATGTTGTTGCAATGATTCCTGGAAAGACTTTGCCAAATGAATATGTTATTTTTTCTGGACACTATGACCACTTGGGTATCAATACTAAAAACATGGTGAATGGAGATTCTATCTTTAATGGCGCGAATGATGATGCTGCAGGAACAACAGCAATGATTATGTTGTCTAAATATTATAAAGCCTTAAATAACAACGCAAGAACAATTTTATTTGCTGCATTTACTGCCGAAGAAGTAGGTGGATATGGCGCACAGTATTTTTCTAAGCAATTAGATCCAGCAAAAGTAGTTGCTATGTTTAATATTGAAATGATTGGCACAGAAAGTAAATGGGGTAAAAATAGCGCCTACATCACTGGCTATGATAAAACCAATATGGGTGCAATTTTGCAAAAAAACTTAGACGGATCCGATTTTAGATTTTACGCAGATCCTTATACCGAACAAAATTTATTTTATCGATCAGACAATGCAACCCTTGCTAGACTTGGTGTTGCGGCGCATACGATCTCCACTTCAAAAATGGATTCAGAGCCAAATTACCACAAAGCATCTGATCATATTGAAACATTGGATTTGGACAATATGAATGAAATCATCAAGGCGATTGCTTTAAGTGCACAATCCATTGTTGCAGGAAAAGACACGCCTACTAGAGTTGATACCACTCAATTAAAATAAGAAATTTCAAACTATCCATATGAAAAAGCAATTTGTAGTTTTATTATTGTCTTTATGTTTTACCGCAACTGCACAAGTCAAAACATATTTTCCATCTACAGTAAATTGGGAAAGAAAAACACCAAACAGTTTTCATATTGATAGCACAGCGGTCAACCAAGCAATACAATATGCCGTTGACAATGAAACTAAATTTCCCAAAAATTTATGGCTAACGCAAGCGATGCAATTTGGGAAAGAACCATTTTCAGATCCTATTGGTCCAATGGCTAGTCGTGGACCTGCTGCTGGAGTAATTGTTTATAAGGGCTATATTATAGCAGAGTGGGGCAACCCTAATTCGGTGGAGATGGTGAATAGTGTTACAAAGAGTATGGTGTCAACTGTTGTTGGCCTTGCGGTTGACAAAGGATTAATCCATTCAATCCAAGATAAAGTGTATACCTATCTTCCTCCAATTGAATTGGTACAAGATGCTGCACCCTTGGATCAAAATCCAATTGCAAAAACATCTTTTATCTATCCATTTGATACAGAGCACAATCAGAAGATCAATTGGGAGCACTTGTTGAGACAAACGAGTGATTGGGAAGGCGTTTTGTGGGGTAAGCCAGATTGGGCAGATCGCCCTTCTGAAAAGTCTGCAGAGTGGACAACAAGAAAACGTTTTGAACCAGGTACAGTGTATAAATACAATGACACTAGGGTGAATGCGTTGGCACTTGCAGCAACTGCAGTTTGGAGAAAGCCTTTACCGGAAGTATTAAGAGAACAAGTGATGCAGCCCATTGGCGCTTCTAATACCTGGGCTTGGACTGGTTATAAAAATGCATGGATAGTGTTGGATGGGAAAATGATTCAATCCGTAAGTGGTGGAGGACATTTTGGTGGCGGGCTTTTTATCAATGCTTATGATATGGCAAGATTCGGATTGCTTACATTGAGAAAAGGAAATTGGAATGGGAGACAAATTATTTCAGAAGATTGGATTAAAAAAGCAACCACTCCAACTGCTGCCAATACGGGATATGGATTTATGAATTATTTTTTGAACACAGATCGTAAGATGTATCCGTCGGCACCAGCAACTGCTTATGCACATATAGGCAACGGCACAAATGCCATTTATGTAGATCCTGAACATGAGCTAGTTGCGGTGATCAAATGGATGGATGATAAGTCGATCGATGGCTTCTTAAAAATCCTATTGAGCGCTATTCCTCAATAATTTGTGGAAGCTTGTATAAGAAGTCAATAGCAATCCAAAGAACACAATCGCCATAATGGTGTTGTTGATTGGATCTCCAATAGCAATATGCGCAATGGCTGCTGTGATATACAAGATGCCAAATCCAACATAAGCCCATTCTTTAATACGAGCAGGTACTGCAGGTACAATTAATAAGACAAGGCCAACTAATTGACTAATGCTTACTTCTAAGCCAAGCCAACGAGGTATACCTAAGTGTTTTGTCCCCTCTATAGCCATTTCTGAATTCATAAAGACTGCAGTGGATGCAAATAAGCAAATAATACTTGTTGTCACCCAGTAAATTATTTTAGTTGTTTTCATAGTGTGGAATTGAATAAATGGTTTTAAATTACAAACAATTTACAAATAGCAATTCATATTTTAAAATTTTCTAGATCCATTCATTTAAAGACTCCTAACCATGCTTAAATCAATCGTTTATATTTTTTGTATGCTATGCGTTCTTCACAACACAGCGAAAGCGCAATCTTTTAACATAGTGGCATCTGCTGATGCTGAAAAAGAGGTGAAGCAAGTTATTCAAAATATGTTTATTGCAATGAAGCAAGCAGACACTGCTTTATTAAAAACATGCTTTTCTGAAAAAGTGATTTTTCAAACAATCCTCAATAAGCCAGAGGGGGCAATCATTAAAACTGAATCGGTGCAAGATTTTATACAAAGTATTGGCAAACAAATTCCAAATGCATTAGACGAAAGAATTGAATTTGGATCAATCAATGTAGATCCACTCATGGCAACGGTTTGGACGCCGTATAATTTTTATTTCAAAGGTAACTATTCTCACAAGGGTGTCAATAGTTTTCAGTTGGTTAAATTCAAAGAGGGCTGGAAGATTCAATATTTAATTGACACAAGGTTTAAATAAAGAAGAAGGCATTAAATTGCTTCAAACTCGCCTTTTTCCGTATTTTTTCTGACTTTGTCGGCTTCAAAATATTTACCGTTCATGGCAATATAAACGCCTGCTGGAAGTACTTGTGTAAAAGCAAGTGCGCTACCTAAATTAAATAATCCATCTGAGCTACCAAATTTATACGGAATCATTGCGCCAGTTAAAACAATGGTTTTGTTCGGACAGGTCTTTTGTAAATAAAGGGCAGTGATGGTCATGGTGTCTGTGCCATGTGTAATTAATATTCTATCCGTATTGGTTTTATTACATGCAGCAGCAATCAATGCACGATCCTCGTCCACAAAATCTAAACTATCCTTCATCATTAAGGATTCAATCAATAGATTCAACTTACTTCTCCCTAAGCTTAACATTTCATGTAAATGTGTATCCTTAAAATAAAGATTACCATTTAGCTCGTTGTACTCTTTATCAAAAGTGCCACCTGTTACAAATACCTGTATGTTTAAATCCATAAAATAATTATTTTGGGTCCATCCACATTTCTTTTCTGTCCAACCATTTATTGTCCGAAAAGGATTGTTTACTTGCCAAAGTTCGGGTATATTTTTTAATTGCCTCTGTTGAACTTGCTTGATAAGCAACTCCGCCAATAATACTCAATGCTTTACTGAAATAGGTTTCACTAGGATTGCCGAGGGTTTTATAAGGCAATACATTGTCTGCTAGGGTATAATTAGGCGTAAATCCATTCACTGTTCCATAGTTGGACTCTCCAATGGCATTAGTCGTTAAAAACGTAATAGGTTGTAGTCCGAAGTCCCATCTTTTATTTGGGTCGGTGATCGTGAAAGAACCTACGTTTTTGCCATATGTGTTTTCGCCAATTAAAATGACATCCATGAAAGGCTTCAAATTATTAATCACCAATTCGCTTGCCGATGCAGTATTGCCTGCAGTTAATACGAATACTCTATTTAAAGTCCCAAGATTATTAGGTTCTGATTTAAACAAGGTTTCAAAAGCACTTGAGCCAGCTGTTCTGTTTAAATATTCTGTATAAGTGCCATTGTACACTTTCTTATTCATTAATTTACCAATTTTGGCTGTAGCATCTTTCACGGTTAAGTTGGTGATCAAATCAGAAGACACAACATAGCCGCCACCATTGTATCTAAAATCCAATACTAATTCATTTACGCCAGCAGCTTTAAAACGGCCAAAAATAGCTCTAATGCTATCATCAAAGCTTGTTAGAAACTGGCTATAAGCAAGGTAGCCCACTTTTTTACCAGACCAAGCAATAATTGTATCTGCTAAAATTGGATTGGTTTGTAATTCAACTTTAGTGACTGTCACAGCTTTTCCATTGGCTACAAATGTGCCATTGGTAAAATCTGCAAGTCCAAGTTTTAATGTTTGATTAGCCAGGATGCTTGTATAATTAGAAGATGTAATTGCTTGGTCGTCTACCTTTAAAATAATATCCCCTCTTTTTAAACCTGCTTTTTCTGCAGGACTGCCTTTTAAAACATAAGCCAAGACAAACGCAATACTAGTCTTGGTGTCGTCTGTGTAAAAGGCGTTATTCTTAATCCCCAACACTGTATTGACACCATTGAGTTGATTTTGCAAATTGGTATAGCTTTCGTCAATCCATGAAAAGCGATCTGTCTTTCCATAATCATTCAATAAGGTATAAAAATAATCTGTTGGTTTAGCGCTGGTATTAGAGCTTGCAAGGGTAGGCATATTGGTATTCCATAAATAATAATAGCTCATTACTTCATGAATCCATGTATTGGCAGCTAAATTAGGATTTGTTACTGTTGGACTAGTTGGCGTGGGCGTAGGCGTCGCTGTGTCTTTTTTACAAGCCAAGAAAACTATGGCAACTAAAGCGAAAGAATAGAGCTTTTTCATATTGTTAAAATGATTCATCGTAAATTTAATTAATCTTGTGTTAACAGTAAGAAAAAAATAATCTCTACTAATTTGGTAGACAAATAAAATTGTCTAATTTTGAGTCTTAGTTCTATATCAAATATTGAAACAAAAACAATGAACAATCGGCAACCGATTTAAAAACATAAAATGAGAAAACTTTCTATAATATTTATTTTTATACTAATTGCTTTTTCAAGCATGGGGCAATCCAATTATGCTGCAGAAATAGCGCAATGGCATGAAACAAGAATCGCTGCATTAAAGCAACCAAATGGCTGGTTAAATTTAGAAGGATTGTTTTGGTTGCATAATGGCGTCAATCAATTTGGCGCATCTTCAAAAAACGATTTAGTATACACAAATCCTGCATTCCCTGCACATCTTGGAGATTTTGTTTTTGAAGATGGTAAAGTGTTTTGGAAACAAGCTGCTGCCGAAAAAATCACCATTAAAAACAGTGCTGGCAATGTAATAGAATCCTTGACTTCGGTTAATTTATTGTCAGACAGAGAAGGTACATACACGAGTCAGTGGAAAGATTTTGTCTGGGTGGTGATCAAAAGAGAAGATAAAATTGGAGTGCGTTTTAGGAATTTAAAAGCGAAAACCTTGCTTGAATTTAAAGGCATTGAAAGATTCCCTGTAGATGCAAAATGGCGCATCAAAGCAAAAGTCATTGCACAGAATCAGAATCCATTAATGATCATGAATGTCTTGGGACAAAATACAGCACAAAAACACGGAGGACAATTGGTGTTTGAGATAGATGGGAAAACATTTAAGTTGGATGCAATTGATGAAGGGGGTCAAAGATTATTTATCACTTTTGCTGACGCAACATCTGGGGTAACGACTTATGGGGCAGGCCGATTTATAGAATTAGAGCGACCTGACGCCAATGGCGACACCTATATTGATTTTAATAAAGCCTATAATCCACCATGTGCTTTCACTGAGTTTGCTACCTGCCCATTGCCACCTCCTCAGAACAGGTTAAGTATTGCCATTCCGGCGGGTGAAAAAAAATATGGACATCATTAAGCGCTATTGTAACTTTGGCGTCTAATGCAAACATTGACTCCAACCAACTCCCCAACCATTGCCATTATCGGATTAGGCTATGTGGGATTGCCACTGGCTTTGGCATTTTCTGAAAAATATCAAGTCATTGGATATGATTTAGATGCCAATAGAGTAGATGCCCTAAATAATGGAGTTGATATCACTTTGCAAGCTGCACCAGAAACACTTAAGGCAAACAATCGATTGACTTTAACCAATGCGTTAAATGAAATTCAAACTGCGACCATATTTATTGTGACTGTGCCGACTCCAGTGCACGAAGACAAGACCCCAGATTTGGCGCCACTTATACATGCAAGCACTCAAATCGCTAGCTTATTAAAACAAGGGGATATTGTGATATATGAGAGTACGGTTTACCCTGGATGTACAGAAGAAGATTGTGTTCCGGTACTTGAAAAAATTTCTGGATTAAAATTCAATCAAGATTTTTATTGCGGTTACTCTCCTGAAAGAATCAATCCAGGTGATCAAGTCAATACCTTGACCAAGATTAAAAAAATCACTTCAGGATCTACTCCAGCAATGGCAGCCTATATTGATCAGTTGTATGCAAGTATTATCACAGCTGGAACTTATCCTGCACCATCTATCAAAGTGGCTGAAGCTGCAAAGTCTATAGAGAATGCACAAAGAGATATCAATATTTCTTTCGTGAATGAATTGGCATTGATTTTTGATCGTATGGGCATTGATACGCAGGAAGTGTTAGCAGCTGCAAGCACTAAATGGAATTTTTTACCTTTTAAGCCAGGCTTGGTAGGCGGACATTGTATCGGCGTTGATCCCTATTATTTAGCACATAAAGCAAAAGCATTGGGCTATCATCCACAAGTCATATTGTCTGGACGAGATGTAAATGATCAAATGAGTTTATTTGTAAGTAATAAATTGATTCGTTTATTAGAACAAGCTGGTAAAAAAATTCAAGACTCAAAACTGCTAGTACTCGGTGTTACATTTAAGGAAAACTGTCCTGATACCAGAAATTCAAAAGTGTTTGAAATCATCCATTACTTACAAGGGCAAGGTGCGGCTGTAGAAGCGTTTGATCCTTTTGCCAATGCGGCAGAAGTGTTTCAAAAGCACCAGGTTCAATTAGTGACTGCATTGGGCAAGTATGACGCGATCTTATTAGCAGTGGCACATGATTTTTTTAAAGCATTAGACTATGCTACATTGAAACAAGATTCAGCAACAATTGTATATGACACAAAAGCATTTTTAGACAGATCGATTGTAACAGCAAGATTGTAAAATAATTAGATAACCAAAAATAAATAAAATGATAGAGTCAAAAAGATTCGGTTCCAAAAAAGCATTAATTGATATCGACGAAACCATTTGTTTCTATTCTGAAAAGCGTGTGTATGAATTGGCAGAACCAAATTTTGAAAATATTGCCAAGATCAATAAACTATATGAAGAAGGCTGGCATATTACCTATTGGACAGGAAGAGGAGAAAGCTCAAAAAGAGATTTGAGACCTTTGACATTAGAACAACTTGCTAAATGGGGCTGTAAGTTCAATGATTTAATCACAGGTTATTGTCCAAATGGCGGCGCGGTGAAGCCTAATTTTGATTTAGTCATAGACGATAAAGCAAAACGCATAGAAGAATTATAACCTCACTCAAATAGGATGATCTTATCTAAAGGGCCAATGCGGCCCTTTTATTTTTTCTAGCAAAAGGCAGGTAGAATAACCAAAAATGTGAAATAGCAGCGATTTCAAAAGTGATTAAATAAAATGGCCAATCACCAATGATCAGGGGGTTATGTGCGGTTGGCCTAGCTCTTAAAAACATATAATTGGTCCCCATGGCATAATTCAATGCGCCTACAGCAAGTACAACATATTGAGAGTAGCCAAATATTTTTAACCAGGATTTTGGTCTTGGTCTAAAGCCATTGTGTTTCACCATATACAATACCACCAATAGCAAGCCACCGTGACCAATGAAGAAGCTATAAAAATTATACCCAATCACCCCAGTATTAAATTCAGGTGTAAGCAATGCATGGATACCGCCTAATAATCCCCAATAATAAACGAACTCGCCTAATAATTGATTTTTATTAAAAAGGTAGATGATGCATAATATATTACTGATGCTACATAAATGTGCAGGAATATTTTGTTGAATATTCCAAAGGCCATTGTAATAATTGTAAGTCTGTTCGATGATAAAATTGGCCATCAACAAAATAGCAATAAATAAATCATATTGCTTGATCTTGATTTTTTTGATGTACTTAGGTAATTGTATTAGGAAAAAAATACTACCACTAATCAACAGGATACTTTGCCACCAAAGTGGAGAGAAAGTGGCAAGCGTAATTGATTTTTCAAACTGCATCATAACATTTAAGTATTTCATTATCCTGTGAAGTGCACAATTTAATTCATTCTGACTATATTCTATCGACTATGTGATTAAACTATACCATTAGATTGAATTAGAAGGGGCTAAATACCTTGAAAAAGGAACTCGCTTATGTAATATCTATTTAAATCGAATTGGCAGAGGAAGTTCTGTTGTTTATTTATTGATGCAAAAAAACTACCAACATCAACAAGACCCTAAAAAAGTTTATATATGTGATCAGCAAGCCATCTACGCAATGGGCTGTAGCCAATTGGTTCAAGCGCATCCTATGTGTAATGGCTATCGAATGCTTAGTTCTATTGAAGATATTGCTGGCTTTGAACTTGGTTTAGCAGAAGGTTTATTGATTATTGATTGTGCTATGTTTGATTTTGAAACTGCGTCGGTTCGTAAAAAAATCAACACATTGCAACAATTGTTTCCCATGATCATTTTATTGAACGAAGACACGCCTGATTATGTACTCTATCAATTAATTGAGCTTGAAGTAGAAGTGATCGTTTCTAGAAATATGTCTAGTCAAGAGTGGAACAGAGCGGTAGAGATGGCCTGCTTGCATAAAGTGTATTTCTGTCAGCACACTGCCGAGCGTGTGCTGGCATTGACCCAAACAATGGATAAAATTAATTTAATAGAACGTGTAAGAGCACTAAGCTTGTATGATAAATACATTCTAATACGCATTTGTGAAGAAGCTTCTAGTAAACAAATTGCAGCAGAGCTTGGACATAGTAAAAGAACCATCGAAGGGCATAGAACAAGACTCATGCAAACCCTTGCTGTAAAAAATGTAGCAGGCTTGGTGAAAATTGCATTCATCACCAAGCTCTACGAACATTATCTTGCCAATCCGGGATGGTATGCAAATTTTTTATTGGCTAAAACATCCTCCTTGTAATAGTGGATGGTTTTGAATTGACCATGAATATATCCATATGCTTGGTCAGTGAAATGTTTGCTTTCAGCGAATCTGCTTTGACCGCCAGTGATGATCGTTTTTGCTTTTAATCTTTTTCCAAATTCTACTGCTGCTACAAAACTATTGCCTGTATAGCCATAACGCTTTGTTGTATTTGGATAGCGTCTACTTTCAAAGGATGGTAAGCCACCCCATCTAGAAGATGCTTGATTCACAGCTAAACTTGGTTGGTTGTCGTCAAAATTAGCGCCTGGTGCGACTCTTTGGTAACGATTGATCGCGCCCCATTTAATTTCCCATCCACCATACCATTTTTCAAACTGGTCTAAAGTGGCTTCTAATAATTTTATTTTTGTTTCAAAGGAAACATCTTTGTCCATACGATTGTATTTCACTATTGCATGTGTTGCAGCTTCTTCTGTGCTTGCAGGTGGAATTTCAGCGCCCCATTTAGTGGCCCACTCTATCGCAATACTTGTAGCAACGGAATTAGAATCCGCAAAATGATCCCAATTGGCCAAATAGTCAATCGCTTTTTTTGTTCTTGGAGCAAGGCTTGCTGTTTTTGCTGTTTGAATAAAACTCGGTAATAAAATATCAAATGCGCTTAATTTTTTATTGTAACCTAAGGCAATAAGTTCGTCCAAATTGATTTTATCAATTTTAGATAACAATGCCACAGCAGTAATGCCTCTTCCGTTTTCTCCGTCTGGTGCCATATACGCTGGGTAATCAATTGCCTTAGGACTGTTTATGCCGGCTACTGAAAATGGGGTTGCATTACAATTTTGCAACCAACCATTCAGAGGGTTGATACTTTGTACAATTTCATTAAGCGGATGCAATCCTTGCCAATCAGTTGCCTTAGTGCTACCATCAACCGGCATAGTGTAGTCGTAATTAGGATTGCGCTTGGGCATAAAGTTGCCATGCCAATAAGCGATATTGCCAGCAGCATCCGCATAGACCGTATTGTTGCTATTGTTTGCCAATAAGCCCATCGCTTTTTTATAATCTGCCAAGCTTTTGGATTTTGTTCTTGTCCAGCATTCCATCAAAGCATTTAAAGAGCGATTGTTTTCTTGTAAACTCAACCATTTGCCTTTTTGCATGCCCATTATTGGCCCATGATGAGTGAAATAAGTATCAAATGATTTTGTTTTGAAAATACCATTGTCATTGTATTGGATGGTGATATTGCGTTGACCAATTTTCTTTTTTTCTTGATCATAAGTGTAGAACAATTCGTTGTTGATCTTTTCTGTTTGTTCTTCATATACATCCGCCACATCTGCATAACTACTCGTATGCATCCAGCCACAATTTTCATTGAAGCCTTGATAAATAAAGAATTGTCCCCAGGTCACTGCACCATAGGCATTTAAGCCTTGTTCGCTTACCATATGCATTTCTGATCTAAAATAAAATGGCACATGCGGGTTGATATACAACATGGCATTACCACTTGCACTATGTTTTGGTGCAATGGCGAATCCGTTTGAGCCTTTTAAGGTTTTATCTTCCATATCATAGTTAGGTTGCTCGAAAATAGATGTTGGATTCAACCTATTGTAATTTGTACTCACTGCATTGGGGCTAGCATATAATTGCTGACCATAAAATGCTTCTACATGTTTTTCTGTGATACCTGCAGACCTAGTAGGAGAAACACTGCCATCTGTCCACATCAAATGATACCAAGGCTTAAATTTTTTAAGTACGACTGGTTTTACTTCTGGATGTTTGGATAAATAATAATTAATTCCGTCTGCGTGTGCAATCAATAATTGCTTGAACCATAGTGGACTTCTTTCAAAATCTTTCACGGCTTCTGCGCTATCTTGAATCAATTGCATCATCAAGTCTTGATACATCATTTTTGGACCTTCCATTTCGGCGCGTCGACCTAACATTTCTAAAAAATTCTTTTCTATCTGCGGAAAATTTTCTTCGCATTGTGCATACATCAATCCAAATACAGCATCCGCATCCGTCTTGCCATAAATATGAGGGATATCCCATTCGTCACGAATGATGGTTGTTTGTTTTGCGTGTTGGTTCCATCTAGCAATTTCTGCGCTGGTTGGCTTCTGTGCAAGCAAGGATACACTTATGCTGAATGCAATCAATAAGAAGAAAATGTTTTTCATATAATAATTTTAAATAAATCGATGATGTCTACAACCCCCAAGTCTTGATACGTTCTAAATTGATTTTGGCACATTCTATCGGTGCAATCCCTTGATAAGATTCTTGTTCAATGATAAAGTGTTTTGTACCACCCATTGATTTTGCCAATAAGCAAACCGCTTTTGGATCCACCAATCCATTCCCTAAAATGGTGCTGTCGTGCCCGTCGTTCATTTCACCTACGGCTACTTTGATTTCATCTTTTACATGCACCGAAGCAAACCTGCCTGGATATTTTTTGATCCAGTCCATACCTCTTGCGCCAATGCCGTATAAATTGCCAAAATCCAATTGGTGTATCACTAATTCTGGATCGGTTTCTTTTAAAATGATATCATAAATTAAACTGCCATTAATTTTTTCTACAAATTCAAAATTGTGGTTATGGTAGCCAAAGCGCATGCCTGACTCTTGGCATAATTCTCCTGATAAATTAAAAATTTCTAATTGATGCATTAAGGCGTCATAGGATGTTCTTACTTTCTCGTCCATCCAAGGGCTGATCACATATTCTTGACCAATTGTCACCGCATCGTCGATGGTATATTTCCAGGCATCGGTAAATTCTTTTTTAGAAGCATTCCAATGGCTTGCATTCATCACAGTATGTCCACTCGGCATCTGCATGCCTAAGTCGGTTAAAATCTTTTTAAATTCTAAAGCGGTATAACCATAAAATTTTCTGTTGGCATAATTTGCATGCTCTACATATCGGTAACCCATTTTTGACAAGGCCGTTAAAGTGCCCAATGGGTCTTTAAACATGGTATCACGTACTGTATATAATTGGATGCCAATTTTTATGGTTGTATCGGCCAATAAATTTTTTGACCACAAAGCTGTTGGTGCTAGTCCGACACCTAATAAAGTCATTCCTGTGTTTTGAATGAATTTTCTTCTTGAGTTTTGCATAGCGTTAAATTGAATACTTAAACTTACAAAATTTCGCGCGGATGCGCGCGAAAAAACAAAAGAGGCGGACCAACGGTCCGCCTCTTTTTAAGATAGCTTTTAATATTCAGATCAATCGCAATGATCTGATGGATACAAAGTGGGTTATTCCGCTACTTTGGTATTTTTAACTGGCTTTTTATCCAAGTATTCCTTACGATCTACTTTTGAATTACCCGTTACCATTTCATCTAAATTATCGCCTTTGTATAAGCGACCATTCTTCATGATGTATTGGATACTATTGGTGTTTCTAATGTCTTCTAAAGGATTCTTGTTTAAAATAATCAAGTCAGCTAATTTACCCGCACTGATGCTTCCAAGGTCTTTGTCTAAACCAAGACTTTCAGCACCTAAAATGGTAGCAGTTTTTAATGCATCTAAATTGCGCATGCCACCAGACTGCATGGACCAAAGTTCCCAATGGTAACCTAGACCTTGTAATTGACCATGACTTCCAATGCCTGCAAGTCCACCTGCTTCTACCAATTGCTTCATGCTCTTAGCGTGCTTTTGAAACACATGCTCTTCTGGTAAGAACCAAGTAGCACGACGTCTTGATTTGCTTGCTAATTCTTCATAAGGTGTATAGTACTGCATTTTTGCATCACCATAAACGTTTTCAGTTTCGTAATAAAAATTCTCTGCCCATGGTCCACCATAAGATACCAATAGGGTTGGTGTTACCGCCATTTTAGAAGTCGCAATTGTTTTAATTACGTCTTTGTATAAAGGATAAATAGGTAAAGAGTGTTCATGACCAGGATAGCCGTCTAATAAATTGGTCATATTCAATTTGAAATCCAAACCACCTTCTGTAGTCGGCATCAATTTTTGATTTTTAGCCGCTTGGATTACCCATTGTCTATGTTTTCGATTCCCCACCAAATACATTTTGATGTACTTCGTATTATAGTACTTGCTGTATTGCGCCAAAACAGATTCAGCTTGTGCAGAGTCTTTTAAATTATAAGACCAATAACCTACACCAGGTCCTGTAGAGTATACTCTTGGACCAACCATTTTACCGGCTTCTACTAAATCACTATAAGTTAAAACGTCTGTAGTAGCGGTTTGTGGGTCACGTGTTGTTGTAACGCCATAAGCTAAGTTTGCGGCGTAAATCCAAGCTTGATTTTTATGAATTCCCCAGCTAGGCCACATATGAGAGTGGGTGTCTACGAATCCTGGTACAACAGTCTTGCCATCAAGGTTGACGCGCTTTGCTCCAGCAGGCACTTTCAATGAGCCAGATTTTCCTACTGCTTGAATTCTATTTTTCACAACCAAAATGTCTCCATTGTTAATCACTTGATCTCCGTTCATGGTGATGATTCTTGCATTGGTTAACAATACCGTTGTGCTAGGCATATCATTTTCATAATATACTTTGACCCAAGTTTCTGCTGCTTTATATTTTGGTGTTTCTTTTTTCTCGTCCTTCTTAACAATATTGGTGCTGTCTTTTTTAGTTGTATCTTTTTTTGCAGTTGCTTCTAATTTTTTAGCAGCAGCTAAACTGTCATCAAATGCATAAGCCGCATCAATATCATAAGTAAAATGCGCTGCACCTAAGCTCCAATGAATTGTTTTACCGTCTGCTTGCCAGCTTGGAAATTCTCCACCAATTTCAGTTAACAATTTACTTGGGAAAGCGGCACTCTTTGCATCTGCTACAGAAATATTAACTGATTTTCCTGACTGAGGAATGGTAACGAAATAAATATTATTATTGACTTGTGCAATTGCTGCAGCACCTTTTGGTGATAATAAAATAGTATTTGCATTTGAAGGCGGATTGTTTTCTTTTGCTGCATCGTCTTCTTCCATTACTTCTGGAATGATACAAGGGTCTGCAACCGGTTTGCCACGATGTTCTGGAATGCTGCCAAAAGTGGTGATACCAGATATTTTTGCAATTTCTTTTTCATCTCCACCATCCCATTGAATTGAAATCAATCTACCACGATTGTTTAAATAGATACGACCGTCATTCATTGCAAAATGAGGATTGTATCTGCCATTTGCTTTATCAATGATGGTTTCATTGCCTGTATTTAAATCAATCCAAGCTAATTCGTCTTCTGCATCATCATAAGTTGGTTCAATCGCATCTTTGAATTTTTGTGCGTTGGTTTTATTGTAGATTAATTTTTTACCAGAAGGGTCAAGCGCCACACCTTGGTATAAAGCATTTTCTTTGCTGATTGTTTTTTCTGTATTCGTAGTTAAATCAACAGAACGGATACTTCCACCATCGCTATTCCATGTAGTAAAATAAATTACATTGCCAGTATGATTCCAAACTGGTTGCGCTTCGGTAAAATCATTTTTAGTCAAACGCTTTGGTGAACCATTAGGATAATCCATTACATATAATCTGTTCAATACAGTAAATGCCAATTGCTTACCATTAGGAGAAGGCACGGCGTCTCTAATTTGAGTAGCCATTGTTGCAACAGTATCTTTGATAGGATATTTAAATAAGACTTCAGGTCCCATTTCTATCTTTGCATCAACGGAATATGCAATCTCTGTTTGCGCTGCAGTTTCAATATTGATTTTATTGATTTTTCCTCCATAAGAAGCCAATAAAAATTTACTATCTGGCGTAAAACTCATTGTAGGCAATACCCCTAGGACAGCAATAGACTCTTGATCATCTCTTTGAACAGGATAAGCCAACCAAGTTTCTTCTCCTGTTGCTAAATTTCTTTTTACCAATCCTGTTTTATCTTCAAAACGCGTACCATATACCATCCATTTTCCATCTTTAGATAAAACGGGTGTGAATGCAGATCCATATCTAGAAGCAATCGTTCTTGTTGTTCCTTTTTCTCTATCGTACACACCAATACTATATTGAGGCAACATCGCATTGTAATTCCATGCACTGTTCCTAGCACTATAATATATATAACGACCATCTGCACTTACTGCAGGGTCAATGGTTTTTAAAGCAGCAGGTGCGTCAATTAAACTTGTACCTGCTCCACCATTTTTATGCATCAAATACAATTTTGTATTACGACGTCCTTTTGTGTACACGATATAATTACCATCGGGTGTATAGACAGCTCCTGGAAAATTATTGTTTTGCTCTTCGGTCAAAGCAAGGGTGTCTTTTTTCTCTAAATCGATATACCATAAATTTTCAGCACCTGATCGGTCAGAGATAAACAAAATACGTTTGCCGTCTGGGCTAAAGCTTGGATGGTTATCATAAGCCATGCCTTTTGTGATGGCAGTGGCTTTTCCACCTTCCATTGGGATACTATAGATATCACCCATTAAATCAAATAGGATTGTTTTGCCATCTGGGCTAACAGCTAATGAAGTCCAAGTACCTTCGTTGGTGGTGAAGTCAATAGACCTAGTTGCTTTAAGAGGCAATCCCTTAAACTGACTAAATTGAAGGCTGTCTTTTTTAGGACTTTTTTTGTCCTGCGCTTGCGCATTGATTAAACCAAGGCCCAAGAATAGGGTCAAAGCAAATATTCTCATATTGATTATTTTTTTGAAAGTTACATCAATCAAATAGCCCATTGAAAAAAATGACCAAATTGAAGATCGCCGTTCATCAAATATTTCAATAATTTTAACTAAAAACTTAGGTAGGAATTGCTCAGTTTGACTTATGTTTACGAACTCAATCGTATATTTACATTATGAATAAACAAAAATTGGCTCAAATTATTTTCATAAACTGCTTATTATTAATAAGTTACGTTGGATTTGCTCAAAATATGACCATTCAAGGGTCACTTAAAGACAGTATCGCAAATCGTGCCTTGAATGCGGCAACAGTTTCCTTGGTACATGCTAAAGATTCTTCTTTGGTTAGTTTTTCAAGAACAAATGAAGTTGGAGCATTTAGTTTTAAAAATGTTGCCCCTGGCGCGTATATGATTTCTGTTTCTTATGTGGGCTACCAACCAAAATGGGTGCCTGTTGTCAATGCAACAGATAAATCTGTGGAGATGGGTACCATCTATATGAATGATGTTAATAGTATGTCCACTGTTACAGTGACTGCTCGTAGACCTCCAGTGGTGATCAATGGGGATTCAATCGAATTCAATTCTGAAAATTTTAAAACTGCTCCAAACGCAGTTGTAGAAGATTTATTGAAAAAAATGCCAGGCATGGAAGTAGATAAATCTGGCGGTATCACTGTGAATGGTAAAACAGTTACAAAGGTATTTGTGAATGGTAAAGAATTTTTTACTGGAGACCCTAAAATGGCGACTAAAAATTTACCTGCAGATGCGGTAGATAAAATCCAAGTATACGATCGCAAATCAGATCAAGCCATGTTTACAGGTATTGATGATGGATCAGAAGAAACTGCAATCAATTTAAAATTAAAGAAGGATCGTAATCGATCTACTTTTGGTAAAGTTAGTGGAGGTGCAGGTACACCAGGTGTTTTTGATGTGCAAGGAAATATCAATGTGATCAATAATGACGAACAGTTTTCTGCAATTGGTGGCGCAAATAATACCAATCGTCAAAACTTCTCTAGCAGAAACATTGTTAACTTTTCTGGCGGTGGCGGTGGCAGACCTGGTGCAGGCGCGGGTGTAACTATTAATATTGGTGGAGGAGGTTCAGGAGAGACAGATGCCAATGCGCAAGGGATTGCAGATACCTATTCAATAGGTGGCAACTACTCTAATATATTTAATGCCAAGAAAATTGAATTCAACGCGAATACGGCAATCAGTGATGTAGAGCGTCATAATAATAGTCGCTCATTTACACAGAATCTTACTCCGGGTAACTTGTTTAACAGGGAAGCTAAATCAAATTCTGTTTCAAGAAACCAACAGCAAAGTTTTGGTAGCACGATTGACCATAAAGTGTCTGAAACATTTTCTTATAAGTTTACGCCCAGTTTGGGTTGGCAACAAACTAGTTCAACAAGTGTAGATTCTACTTTAACAAGACTTGGCCTTGATCCAACGGGTGCTTTAACCAATAGTAATAATACACTTTCTTCAAGCATATCTGACGCGATCAATGCATCAAGTAATTTATTATTAAGAAAAAAATTCGCTAAAAAAGGCAGAACAATTTCTTCTACCATTACACAAAGCTATAACCAGTCAAATTCAACAGGAAGTCAATATACAAGCCAGTATAAATACAGTGGGGGCTTGTTGACATCTGATTCTATATTAGACCAACAAAATATTAGAAAGGGCAATACAACAAGTTATTCTGCTAATATTATTTATACTGAACCATTGAGTAAAAGATCATTGTTAGAGTTCAATACCTATTTGAGCAAAACGATCGGGTCTTCAAGCAAAAAAGTATATGATCAAAATAATGTGACGGATGCATATGACTTATTAAACAATCGTTTAACCAATGAATTTAATAGTGAGTATACTTATTCTGGTGGCGGAATGAGTTATAGATCCAACCAAAAGAAATTTAGTTTTGCAACAGGCGTTTCAATTCAAAATGCAGTGTTAGATGGTGAAAACATAAGTGCAAAAACTAAACTGAGTCAAAGTTTTCAAGACATTCTGCCGAATGCCAATTTTAAATATAATTTCTCTCAGACAAAGAATTTAAACATTGACTATCGAACTTCGACCAATCAACCATCGATTACACAATTACAACCTGTATTAGATCAAAGCAATATCAATAGACAAGTGATTGGTAATCCTGATTTGAAAAGAAGTTATGTACACAATTTAAATATCCGCTTCTTCTCTTCTAAAATTTTAGCAGGTAAAAACTTCTTCTCTACATTGAACGCTTCTACAACCAATAACTCTATTGTAAATTATGATAGTGTATTGCCTAATCGTACGATTCTTTCTAAGCCTGTCAATGTGAACGGCGCCTATAGAATCAATGGTACTTTGAATTACGGATTTGGCATTAAGAAATTGAATTCTAGATTAAGCTTTGGCTTAAATGGCGGATTCAACAATAGTATTTCTTATGCAAATGGCCAACTGAATACGATCGTTACTAAGTCTACTGGCCCTAGTATGACCTATAGTTATATTTTGGATGACGTGATTGACATTAGTTTGTCTGCAAGGTATTCTTATAGCAAAACCAATAATGAAATCAATACCTCATTAAATACAAATTACTTGACCAAAGTATTTGGTGCTGATATGACCAATTATTTACCATTTAATATCGTGTTGAATCAGTCCTTAAATTATGCTATCAATTCGGGTCGTGCAGAAGGATTCAATACGGCTGTGCCAATTTGGAATGCAAGTTTTTCAAAATTCTTTATGAAAAACAAAAGAGCGGAAATCAAGATGAGCGCATTTGATTTATTGAATAAAAATATTGGCATCAGCCGAAATGTATCACAGAATCAAATTGTCGACAGATCTTATAATGTAATCAATCAGTATTTCTTATTGAGCTTTACCTATAGTTTGCAAAAGTCTGGATTAGGTGGTGGCGCAAGACCAGGCGGCATGATGATTAGAATGTAACCTTTAGTTTAAAATAGTTTAAAAATAAAATAGCGTTATGAAAAAAATACAATTAGTACTTGCCTTATTTGTTGGCTTAACAACAGTGGCATCTGCACAAATCAAAGAAGGAAAAATTAGCTACGAGCGTAAAATCAATATGCATCGTAATATTCCCGACCCTCAAATGAAGTCGATGATTCCTGAGTTCAGAACAGATAAATTTGAATTACTTTTTAATGAGTCTGCAAGTTTGTTCAGATCTGTGGTGGACGACGAAGCACCAGATCCATTTGCCAATGCAGGCGGCGGTGGCGGCGGTATGCGTATGAACTTTAGAATGCCAACTACGACCACCTATACTGATATTGCAAAGCAAACACAATATGAAGAGCGTGCTTTTTTTGAAAAAGAGTTCTTAATTGTTGATTCTTTAAAGCAGTACAAGTGGAAGTTGTCAGAAGAAACTAAAACGATTGCCAAGCAATTGTGTAAAAAAGCGACTACCATGATTACAGCACCTCAAATGAGCATGAGAATGAGTGTAAGAATGAATAGAGGCGGTGAAAGTAATAACAATACTGATACTGCAGCAAGCAAGCCAATGAAGCCAAAAGAAACAGAATTGGTAGTATGGTATGCTGAAAATATCCCAGTATCTGTCGGTCCAGACAATTACAGTGGATTACCTGGCGTGATTATGGAAATGGATTTAGACAACGGTGCTACAGTAACAACAGCAGTAGAAGTGAGTACTAAGTATCCAAAAAAGGAATTGGTGCAACCTACTAAAGGAGAAAAAATGACAAGAGCGCAGTTTCAAGAGAATATGCAAAAATTAATCCAAGACATGCAAAAAGGTGGTGGCATGATGGGTGGAATGAGAATTCGCACAACTGGTAATTAATATACTAAATCTATATATTTAAAAAAGGGACGCTTAATGCGTCCCTTTTTTATGGAATCAAATTCCATTTCCAACCAATTGCAAGGGTTCTGTTGTCGCCTAAATAATAAGCGTATCCATTGTTGCCTTTGATACTAAAATTCTTTGTGGCCATGGTGGCATAAAACTGATCTGTCAGGTTCATGCATTGAAACCATAGTTCGTGTTTTTTAATTGAATAATTGATCCTAAGGTTCAATATATCGTAACCAGGATATCGATTTGCATTAATCTCGTCCATAAAATAGCCAGACTGATGTTGCCATTCTATAGAACTACTTAAGGCCTTATTCCATTGACTTAACAGGCTTAGGTTGCTAAAGAAATGTGGTGCAGCGACCATTTCTTTATTGCTGATATCAGTCCCTTTCAACAAGGTGTTTACGTAGATATGTTTTGCATTGGTTCCGTTAAAACTCAATTGTAATTTTGGATCCAACTGGTATTTAATTTGATATTCAACGCCATAGTGTTTTGTTTGACCTGTGTTTTGATTTAAGTTAACACCGTCAGCTTGACGAACAGACACAATTTCGTTTCGCCCATTCAATTGGTAGAGTGACCATTCAAAATAAATATTTGGAATACGAACCCAACTGCCTATCTCAACATTTGAAAAACTTTGTGGCAATAAATAAGGAACACGAACCGTATTGTAAATTTCCGTGATTTGAGGCGGCACAAACCCCTTACTATAATTGACATATCCACCCCAGTGAGGCTGATTGAATGTGGCACCTAATTTAGGTGCCCAGTTGGTAAAAATATTTTTTGAACTAGGGGTTCCACTACTTAGTTTGTTCTGAAATTGATAATCAAATTGATCATACCTGATACTGGCATTGATGCGTATATTTTTTGAAAGCGGTTGTATCCAATTTACATAAATCGCTTGATTAGAGATCTTGGTGGCATAATTGGTGATCAGGCTGTCTTTTGCTGGTCTGGTATAACTAACAAATTTATTAAGGACAGTGTCTTTAAGAATATCAATATAGTGCGCAACTAATCCTTGTTGCGTCGCGTCCATATAACCACCAATTAAAATTTTCGCATTGATTGATTTGAATTGAATCTGATGTTGCAAGTCAACAACATAGGCGTCAAAATGATTTGAATTGATCTGGCCTTTAAATTTTGTTGGATTTAAACTCGCTGCAATAGCATAAGTGGGATTTTGGTCCATGGTATTGCCTCGGTACAATAAGTTCATCGTCGTCTTTTGTTGTGCATTCCATTGATAGCTTAGATTTTGTCTAAGGCGTATCAAATCTAGTTTTCTGAATGTAAAACTTTGTTGGGTACTATAGTTTTTAGATTGAAACTTTAAACTATCTACTGTTCCGGTCATTTGACCATCATAATGGATGTATTGAAATTGTTGATAGCCAGACCAGTTTTTACCGAAATTAAAGTCACGTTTAAGGCTCAATGCAGATTTTGAATAGTCGCTGTATGCTAGCTTGCCATTTTTTTGTCCGATCTGACTTAAATACAAAGCCCACCCCGATTGCTTACCAGCTTTGTTCCAAACAAGGTCTGATTTTAGCAATCCATTGTTATTAATGTGATTGCTAATAGCAAGTGTATTTTTAGAGGGTCTTGAAGCTGGTATAAAATTTACAACACCACCAATCGCTTCTGCGCCATACAATGCAGAAGCAGGACCCTTGATAATTTCTATTTGCTGTATTGCTGCGGTATTGATTTCGATCAATGCGTTGTTGCTAAACAATCCACTTGTTCTAATGGGTAAGCCATCTTCAAGATAAAGATAAAGGCCTTTTAAAGAAACAGGTTGTCTAATTGACATCATATGTTGCTCGTTGCCAATAGTAGGCATGAAAACACCACTGATTTTGTTCAATAAAAAATCTAACCTAGTCGCTTTAGCTTCTAGTATTTGTTGCTTATTTATAACACTGATTGCAACAGGAGACTCAATGCGTCGCTCTTTCGACTTACTAGCGGTTACAATCACTATGTCCAGGTCTTGACCGGATGACTTCACACTTGTATCCTGCTGTGCAAAGGAGCTGTTCAGAGATAGAACAGCAATTGTAGCTAAAATTAAATGGTAATAACGCATTTGCAATATTACCATTTTAGCAGCTTATTTATAGGATCACTACACTATTTGTTGTGCCATATACATTTGCCGCTTGAGCATCTGCTTGATCGTCATTTAACCAAGTCTTCTTGTCCACTAAATACTTGAATTCGTGTTGCGTACCCTTGTCGATATTCATTTCAATAGCAAAACTGCCATCTTTTTTCTTAGCCAATGCAATGCCTTTTTTCCACTCGTTGTTCAAACCAAAAATTTCTACTTTTTTTGCTTCAGCTTCAACAGTGAATTTTACTTTGCAATAATCTTTTGTTTTGTAGTATTTCTTTTCTATCATAAAAATGTTTTTATCTATTCTGTGAATTTTAATTGTACAGGCGTATCATCTATTATTTAATACAAGTCTTATGCAAAGGTAACCCCTGTAAGACTTGATTATTAAGGAGCTTGCTATAAAAATTAGCTAACGAACAGCCATTATAATTCCGCAAACGTTGCAAATAAAAAAAGGCTCCAAATTTTGGAGCCTTTTTTTATAGTTCAATTTAAACTTTAGAATTAACCGTGGAAGAATGCTACAATATAATAGGTAATTGCTGCAAGTACCGCACTTACCGGGATGGTTAACACCCAAGCCCAAAGTAAGTTAGTTGTCACGCCCCATCTTACTGCGCTTAATCTTTTTGTTGCTCCAACACCAATGATTGAACCCGTAATAGTATGTGTTGTAGAAACTGGAATACCCATTTGGCCTGTAAAGAACAATGTAAATGCGCCAGCAGTTTCTGCAGCAACGCCTTCTAATGGAGTCACTTTTGTAATCTTAGAACCCATTGTTTTTACAATTTTCCAGCCACCACTCATCGTGCCCAAGCCTATTGCAAGGTAACATGCAACTGGCACCCAATTTGGTAGTGATGCAAAATCTTGAATACTTCCACTAGCAATCAATGCAGCGCCTATAATACCCATGACTTTTTGTGCATCATTACCGCCGTGTCCAATACTGAATGCAGCAGAACTAAACAGCTGAAGTTTTTTAAACATATTTCCTACAGTCAAAGCAGTAGGTGTTTTTATTTTTTCAACATATAGGTAGATCAACATGAAGATCAATGAAGCGCCGAAAATTCCATTCACAATAATAGTATTGTCTGCCTTATCTATTTCAGAAGCAAAAGTTTTTTCGATATTGAACTTCTCAATTTTCGCTTTTACTTTGTCAATATTTTTTGCTTGAATTGGATAGATCGCATTGATTTCAGTTAATGCTGAGTCAATAGTGATGCCTCCAGCTAAATAAGCTTTAAGTGGCTTTTTATATTCCTCAGTGATCAATTTAGCTTTATCGTATTCTTTTTTCGCTGAATCGTTTTCTGGGGCTTTCGCTTCAAGTACTAAAAAGTCATTAGCATTTCTTACTGCATCTTTCAGTTTACTTACAGCAATTTGATCTAACCATCCACTATCTTTTGCAACTTTAGCAATATAATTGGCACTTGTCTTGTCAAAATTTTCGATATAAGGATGTATATGTCCAAATGAAGTATTCGCTTTTGCTAATTTTTCATTCGCAGTAGCTATTTTTTGCAAGATTACCGTATCTGGCTTTTTTTCATCTAACTCCGATGTCAATGCTGCAACCTCTAATTTGTATTTATCAATACCATAGAATTTCTGAGCATTTTCATTCATTTTACTATTTTCAAAATAGTCGAATAAAAATGCGGTCAAAATTGTTACAACAATAATAATCCCTAGTCTGTACCAAACATTGCGCATGATCGTCACCAATGTGATAAACATGGAAATAATAATACCAATGATTGGTGCCAAGAAAATAAATAAGATCGTTTTAATGATTGTATCAGCATCTACAATTTTTGACCAAGAAAAGTCAATGCCTTTTACTGACAGTGCATGTGCAATTGCAGCGCCTGCAAATCCTCCGATCAAAGTATGTGAAGATGAAGAAGGGATACCATACCACCATGTCAACAAGTTCCAAAAAATTGCCGCCATTAATCCAGAGAAAATCACAGGCAATGTGATGAATTCTTTATAAACAGTTTTACTGATAGAATTGGCAACAGCATGGTCCTTGAAAATCCAAAAGGCAACAGAGTTGAACAATGCTGCCCATAGTACTGCTTGAAATGGCGTCAATACCTTAGTAGATACTACAGTAGCAATTGAGTTAGCGGCGTCATGAAAACCATTGATATAGTCAAATATAAGCGCAAGCGCTATAATGATAATTAATAAAGTCATTGTAAATTAAATTAAGCGTACTTGATAATAATTGATTCAATTACATTAGAAACGTCTTCAATTTTATCTGTAGCAATTTCAAGTACTTGGTAGATTTCTCTTTTCTTGATGACTTCTTTGAAATCATTTTCTTGTTCAAATAATTTTTCAATGCTCATGTCAAACACATCGTCAGCTTGATTCTCGATGCTATTGATTTTAATCATTGCGTCTGTCATTTCTTTTACATTCTTCATGTTGCGTAAGCCAAGCACCGCTTTCTTGGTTTCTTGAGTACCTTGCAAGATCAATTCAGCTAACTTGTGGATGCCAGTATCATTAGGATTTACCTTGTAGAAATTAATTTTCTTAGCAGACGCGTAGATATAATCAGCGATATCATCTAAAGAAGTGGCAAGGTAGTGAATGTCTTCTCTGTCGAACGGTGTGATAAAGTTTCTACCTAATTCAGTAAAAATATTATGTGTTAATTCGTCGTTTTTGTGTTCTAAGTTTTCAATTTGTGCTAAAATATTAGCTCTAACATCCACATCAGGTTCGTTCACCATTTCTTTTAGTTTCACGCCCATTTCATATACATGTTCAGCTACTTCTTCAAAAAGTTGAAAGAAAACCCTGTCCTTGGGTAAGAAGATCTTCATAATTGAGTTAAAGTCCATAAGATAAAGTTTGGTATTATGTGTCTGTAAATTTCCTTCAATTTCAACTAATCTGGTATAGGCTAATATTACGAAATTGTTAACAAAAAGGAGGGTCGAAGGAAGACGTCAATAGGCGGCTAAATGCCCAATGGCCTAATAGCATGATAGACCAACCTTTAAAAATGAAAAAGGGAGCTGGTTTCCCGGCTCCCCAATAAAATCCATAGCTTTCCCCCAAAAGCTAAAGCGAATCTCAGGAATTTAATTTTCTTAATTGATTATTGGGTAAAAAAACGGGTGAGGTAATAGGTTATTTCTTATTTTTAAATTTAAATTGTAGAAACAACTAAGTTACTTTCCTAATTAATTATTGAAAATCAATGCGTTATATAAATTTCAAAATTCTGCTTTTTATAGCATTTTTTCTACAAAGCCCTAGTATATATGCACAATTTGTACCATGTGAAAGGACATATACTGTCCCATATAAACCATTTCTACAAAAACTGATCAGTTTTAAAAACTATAATGGAAATATCATTCTTGGGAATGGTGCCAAAATTTTACCCTTGGACGGCACTTCCTTTGCCCCAAATGGGCAGGAACTGATCAAGCATAATGGTAAAATTTATGTCTTTTTGCTTCAAACGGGGTTCATATTTCAGATGTCTGAGCCGATTGGGGATAGCGTTGTGTTTAGAAAAATCGACAATACGATTAATATTAACTACAACATTGACTGTACCAACTTCATCTACCAAGACCAAATTTACAATTATGGAGGTTATGGGTTTTGGAATAAAACAAGCCATATTAGAAAATACAATATGGTAGACCAAGAATGGGATATACAGCCAACCAATATTGAAGTTTATACAGATGACTATGAATGGTTTTCTCCAACTGAGGGCAGGTTGTATGTACCTTTTCAAAAAATTGAAAAAAAGGGATTAAAAGGAGGAGAAAAAAGCAATGGTATATTTGAGCCAACTAGTTATTACCTAGATATTAAAACGACTGATTGGATCAAAATAGGGAAAGTATCGTCTGAGCTCTTCAAGTTGCTCAATCAAAAATCAAATTATATCAGCTTCTTACATGATAAAGGAAGGTTGTATATTATCAATGACGAAGCCTATCTATTTGACTACCTCCAAAATAAAATATACAAGTCCAAAAGAGCAGATTTAAATCAGTTCTTTATTCGCAATGCTCAAAACATGACAGTGTTTTTTTATGAAGGAAAGTTTTATAAATACGAATCTGAGCTCCAAGCATTTAAAACCTGGGATTTTAGTATTAACGATTTTCAAGCATTAAATTATCCTATTTGGGGTAGTGATTATTCAAACTTATTGGTTGTATTAGGGCTATGCATGCTCGTGTTTTTAGTTGCATTATTTATATGGTTATTTAATCGTAGTGTGCGAAAGAAAATTGAAATAGCTCAACTGAAAGCTCTAAAGACAAAGTCGATGAATCAAGCATTTACAGAAATTGAAATGAGCTTGATACAATTATTACTACAGGCACGTGGTTCAAAGCATAATGTTGAAATTAACGACATCAATCATGTGTTAGGCATTAAAGACAAGAATATTGGCTTACAGAAAAAAGTGCGTAGTGATATTATTAATGCGATTAATGACAAGTACCTATTTATCACACATGGAGATGTCAATTTAATTGGCAGTATACGTAAGGAAGACGACAAGCGCTTTTTTGAATACTTTATCACTGCATCAGAAGTAAAGACGATTCAAAAATTGATCGAAAAAAATTAAACAATAGGACCAGCTTGGATAATGGTTGCATCTACGCCTGGTTCAAATTTTTTGAAATTTCTTTGAAAAAGGTTGGCTAAACAAATGCGTTCTGTGGCGTATTTTGTTTTGTCTTGCCATGTGTTTTCTGGTTGTAATAAAGTTGGATCTACCCCTTCGATCTGTTTAGGGACTTTAAAATTAAATACTGGGAAGTCTTCATAGCCGCCCTGGTCAATGGTCTCATTCAACACAGCTTCTATCATTTTTCTCGTGTTGGATAAGGACATTCTTTTGCCAGTGCCATAAGCGCCACCAGACCAACCCGTATTCACTAGCCAAACCTTGCAATGATTTTCTTCAATTTTTGCGCCTAATAGTTTTGCATAATCGCCAGGATGTAAAGGCATAAATGGCGCACCAAAACAACTACTAAAAGTGGCTTTCGGTGATTTAATGCCTTCTTCTGTTCCGGCAATTTTTGCTGTATAGCCACTAATAAACTGGTACATTGCCTGCGCTGCATTTAATTTACTAATAGGAGGCAATACACCATATGCATCACAGGTTAAAAAGAAAATATTTTTAGGCTGAGCAGCTATAGAAGGCTGTACAATATTGTGGATATGATATAAGGGATAACTTACTCTAGTGTTTTCAGTGATGCTTGAATTTGTGTAATCAACTTGATTTGTTCCTTCAATAAATACTACGTTTTCTAATAATGCACCAGTTTTAATTGCGCCGTAAATATCAGGTTCGTTTTCTGCACTTAAATTGATGGTCTTGGCATAACATCCCCCTTCAAAATTAAAAACAGAATGATTGGTCCATCCATGTTCATCGTCTCCAATTAATTTTCTTTTCGGATCTGCACTTAATGTTGTCTTGCCGGTACCACTTAGTCCAAAAAATAATGCTACATCTCCAGTTGAACCCACATTGGCACTGCAATGCATGCTCAATACATCTTTAAAATGAGGGAGTATGAAATTCAGGACAGAAAAAATACCTTTTTTAATTTCTCCAGTATAAGCTGACCCTCCAATTAAAATTGTTTTTTCTGTAAATGAAATGATAGAAAAATTTTCTGCAAGTGTGCCATCAACAGCTGGATTTGCTTTAAAGTTAGGTGCGTGAATAATTTGCCATTCTGGTTTGAAGTCTTTTAATTGTGCTTCAGTTGGTCGTATAAACATATTGTGCGCAAACATTGCGCTCCAAGGAAGTTCTGTATATAATCTTAATGGCAATTGATAGCTTGTTTCTGCACAAGCAAATGCATCTCGTATCCAAATTTCTTTTTGCTGTTCTAGGTAAGACAACATTTTAGCTTGCAATGGCTTAAAATATTTTGTTTCCATAGCATGATTGAACCCGCCCCAATCCACCACTTCTGCAGTCACATGGTCTTTGATAAAAAATTTATTTTCTGGACTACGACCTGTAAATTTTCCTGTATTTACACAGAGCGCGCCGCTATCTGCAATTTTTCCTAATCCAAGGTTGACAGTTTGTGCTACTAATACTTCCGCATTATTTTGATAATGCAATACTGGTTTGGAAAGGATGAAATTGGACATCGTATAAATTTGTTTAAAGTTACTACCCTTAAGTTCGGCTAAAAATGATCAAAATCAGCATCTGGAACTTGTTCAATTTTAAAATGTCATCTGAATGTCAAAAAAACAAGTTTAAGACGCAATTATACATTCATGTAAAGCAAAGATCTGTAAAGAAGATTCACCTTTGCATTCTGAATGAAAAAAATTATTTGTCTTTTTTTATTGGTAGGGCTTTATCAAAGCAATCATGTCTTTGGTCAAATCCGATTTGCTAAGGATACATTGGAGGCAAATGGAGACAGTGTAGTAGTGACTGCAACAAGGACCGAGCGAAAGTTGAGTAATTTGACGATTCCTGTTACCATCATTAACGCTAAAACCATTCAGCAAAATGGCGCTTTACGCTTGACGGATATATTAAAAGAACAAACAGGCTTAAATCTGACAAGTGGTTTTGGTGCAGGGGTTCAATTACAAGGACTAAATCCAGACTATACTATCATATTGATCAATGGTGAACCCTTGGTTGGTCGAACAGCAGGGGTCTTGGACTTAAATAGAATCGCATTAGGGAATATTAAAAAAATTGAAATTGTAAAAGGACCTTCTTCTAGTTTGTATGGAAGCGAGGCGATGGCGGGTGTCATCAATATCATTACGGATGCAACCAATGGTACTCCAGTCAGTTTGGGCTTAAGGTATGGCACATACAATACAATCGACGCAAGCTTGGAAACAAAGTTGAATGCTAAAAATATCTTGTATCAAGGCTTCTATAATGCTTATAGTACTGACGGTTACAGCATTCGTCCTAATAGCAATAGTCGCGTCACAACACCTATTGATAGAAATTCAACTACACAACAACTGAAGTGGAATCTAAGTTCAAAGACCTATTTAGTGTTCAATGCGCGATTTACACAGGAACATATTCAAAATGAAATTGCTGTTGCTAATAATGGCATTACAATCTTTTCTATTGGCAAAGAAGCGATCAAAGACGCTAATTTATCTGCCTCATTGAATCATCGATTTTCAAATCAATTTAAAACAAGTATTAGGGCGTACACCACCACTTATGATGCAGTCCAAAATTTATTAACGATTAACGGCTTGCCTTATAGAGACGTGTTGAACCATAATTTTAAAAGATTTGAAAACCAAACAGACTGGGACGTCAACAAAAAACTACAAGCCGTTTTTGGCATAGGTGCAGTCTGGGAAGGTGTAAAGAGCAGTCGATATGATAGCGAGAAGGTTAGGAAACAGAATGAAATTCAATATGCTTTTACACAATGGGAATGGAAGCCTACTGAAAAATTTACTTTAATAAGCGGACTCAGATTTGACAACAATAGCCAATTCGCATCTGCTTATAGCCCTAAACTGTCTATGTTGTATAAGCTAAATCCACAACACCAGTTTAAATTAAGCGTGGGTCAAGGATTTAAGGCGCCCGATTTTAGACAATTGTTTTTAGATTTCACGAATGCAGCAGCAGGTAGTTATAGTGTATTTGGTGTAGCACAGGCCCAACAAGTTATTGCGAAGTTGGACGCCTTAGGACAGATTGGTAATTTATTCCCAAGCTATTACCAATTGAAAGCTTTAAAGCCTGAGTATTCAACGGGTATTCATTTTACATGGGACTGGAAAATCAATAGTCGATCTAACCTGTCGGTACAATTATTTAGAAACGACATTAAAAATTTAATTGAATCACAACAAGTAGGCACGTATATTTCTGGAGCACAAATTTACAGTTACTTAAATATAGGTCGAGCCTTCACTACAGGGCTTGAATTGGAAGGACTATATAAATTAAACAAAGACTGGACAGTTAGTGGTGGTTATCAATATTTAGTTACAGGAGATAAGGATCAGATTGCAGAGATTAAATCAGGAACGGTGTACACTAAAAATAGTCAAGGTTATAGCAGGTTAATGCAGCTGAATGAATATGTTGGATTGCCCAATACTAGCAAGCATAAACTACAAGTAAAAATAAATTATAATTCCCCCAAGGGTTATTACTTGAATGTAAGAGCCATTTACAGAAGCAGATGGGCTGTTAATAATAATAACGGCAATGAGGTTTTTGATAATGGCGATGTATTTGCTAGTGGCTATGTTGCGTTCAACAGTGCTGCTGGCAAATCATTCAAGAATGGTATAAGTGTTCAAGCAGGCATTGACAATATCTCCAACTATATAGATGCAGCCAATTTGCCCAATTTACCTGGGAGGACGATGTATATGAGTGTGAAATATCAAATTCAAAATAATAAAAACAAATAAATCATGAGAAAGATGGTATCAAAAATCGCGATGGTATTGAGTGTGAGTGTTGCTATGGTTGCTTGTACAAAAGAAAGTGGAACAGTTGTTGTTCCAGTAAGTGCAATCACAGTAAGGGATTTAGCTGCAGATACAGTAACTGGAATTGGAGTGGATGGAAGACCACAAAGTGCAGGCACTATTACTTATTATAGCCTTGTGGACAATAAAATAGTTGCTGCTGCTGACGCTGCAACAACTAAATGGGATGTCGCTTTTACTTCTACTAAAATATTAGTGAATAGTGGAACAAGTGGTCCAGGATTAGGAGGTGCTTTTGTATTTAAAGGATTATTTGATGATTTAAAAACGATTCCAACGGATTCATTATTTGCTACTGATAATTCAAATGCTTCATCTTATGCAATTCCTTGGGGAAGTGGCAAGGGTTGGTATACTTATGACGGACTAACCACATTAGTTAATCCTATTGCTGGACGTGTATTAGTCATTAGAACTGCTGCCGGAAAATTTGCAAAAATTGAAATCATCAATTATTACAAAGGTGGCGTAACCTTGTCTTCTACAGCTGCTGATATGGATAAGTTAACGAAGCAACGTTATTACACATTTAGATATGCATATCAGCCTAATGGCTCAAAGACATTTTAACTTTTAGCTTTAAAACTCCAAGTGATCAAAAACTCCGCAACGGTCTCGTTCGCGGAGTTTTTTCCTTTAGAGACACAGACAATCGTCCTGCCTTCTCCTGTTGCAATAGATTCATTAATAGCCGCTTGAATAGCAGCACCATCTTCACAAGTAAAGAATATGGTTCCAGTTGCCTTCTTGATAAAATGCACTTCAAGCTTCACTACCAACATGCTAATTTTAGGATTGCGGTTGTAAACCTGACCAAAAGCCAACATGCCAGAACACATTTCTGCAGCCATGGCCTCCACTGCAAAGTAGATAGACCTAAACGGGTTTTTGCTAAACCAACTATACTTAATTTTTACAGTACAACTATTTGCGTCAAAATGTACAATCCTAAGTCCCGCGAAAAAAGCGGCAGGTAATTGCTGCAATAGGAAAAATCGAAATTGAATTGGCTTGCGTATTAGGTTGCTAAATTGCTTGAAATTAGGGTTCATGTCCTTTGAATTGTACTTAAATATAATAGATAAACCTTAATTTAGTACACTAAACGAAGCTTTATGAATCAAGGATTGCAAACCTATGACTACATTGTATTTGTACTTTATTTTATTTTAATCTCTTCTTATGGGATTTGGATCTACCGAAAAAAGAAATCGGACACCACGAATACCAAAGATTTTTTCTTGGCCGAGGGTCAATTGACATGGTGGGCGATTGGCGCAAGTTTAATTGCATCTAATATTTCTGCCGAGCAGTTTATAGGCATGAGTGGAAATGGATTTAGATTGGGTCTTGCAATTTCAGTTTATGAATGGTTGGCTGCCGTCTCTTTGGTTGTGGTGGCGATCTTTTTCATGCCAGTTTATTTAAAGAACCGAATTTATACCATGCCTCAGTTTTTGAAAACCAGGTACAATGAAACGGTAGCAATGATCATGGCAATCTTCTGGTTGTTCTTATACATTTTTGTAAACCTTACATCGATCTTATACTTGGGTTCAATTGCAATCAATAATTTAACAGGCGGCACACATTTTCATTTGATCATGATTGGTCTAGCCGTCTTTGCATTGTTCATTACATTGGGTGGGATGAAAGTAATTGGGTATACGGATGTGTTTCAGGTATTGGTATTAACTGTTGGCGGCTTAATCACATCCTATATTGCATTGACTGTTGTTAGCGAACAATTTGGTATGGGCAAGAATATGGTTGCAGGCTTTCAACATTTGATGCAAGCAGCGCCAGATCACTTTAAAATGATATTTGAAAAACCAGGTCCTGGTGCAACACAAAAAGAAATCGAAGATTATTCAAGTCTTCCAGGGATGGCCATGATGGTGGCGGGTATATGGATAGCACACTAAAATTATTGGGGATGTAATCAATATATCACACAACGTGCTTTAGGGGCGGATCTTCCAACAGCGCGAAACG
>ERZ650308.24-NODE-24-length-92150-cov-8.258407_pt1 | contig 92150 bp, 67 predicted proteins | sample MGYA00376244_ERZ650308 | MGnify/ENA primary metagenome ERZ650308 (study PRJEB26733, sample SAMN07839295) | wastewater metagenome | biome: small river; feature: stream; material: water | place: USA: North Carolina | collected 2016-04-26 ... | reverse complement strand
CTACTGCTTCTGCAATCATTTCAGTTACATTCATACCAATCATATGACAACCTAAGAACTCACCGTATTTAGCATCAAAGATTACTTTTACAAAACCTTCAGTTGCGCCCGCTGCAGAAGCTTTACCGCTCGCTACAAATGGGAACTTACCAACCTTGATTTCATATCCAGCTTCTTTCGCTGCTTTTTCTGTAAAGCCTACACTAGAGATCTCTGGCGTACAATAAGTACATCCTGGGATATTATTGTAGTCGATACCTTCTGGCATGTGCGCGTGCTTCTTTTCCATATAAGCGATATGCTCTGCAGCATTGATCCCTTCTTTAGCAGCAACGTGCGCCAAAGCTTGTCCTGGAGCACAGTCACCAATAGCATAGATACCTGGAACTGCAGTTTGTTGGAACTTGTCCACCACTACTCTTCCTTTGTCAACTTTGATACCGTTTTGCTCTAAGCCAATATTTTCTAGATTCGCAACCACACCAGCAGCACTCAATACCACGTCTGCTTCTAAAGTCAAAGTAGTACCGTCTGCTTTTTTTACCAATGCTTTCACACCAGCACCAGATGTATCTACTGACTCTACAGATGCACTTGTCATGATCTCAATACCTTGCTTCTTATATTGCTTCTCTAATTCTTTAGAAATATCTTCGTCTTCTACAGGCACAATTCTTGGAGCAAACTCCACAATCGTCACTTTTGTACCCATGCTATTGTATACATAAGCAAACTCAACACCTATCGCACCACTACCAACAATAATCATGCTCTTTGGCTGTTGCTCCATCACCATTGCTTCTCTGTAGCCCAATACTTTTTTACCGTCTTGCTTTAAGTTTGGTAATTCTCTTGAACGACCACCTGTTGCAATCACGATATATTTTGTATCGATTACTTGTGTTGTACCATCAGCAGCTTTTACTTCTACCTTGCCTTTTGATTGTACTTTACCGTAACCCATAATTACATCAATCTTATTCTTCTTCATCAAGAACTGAACACCTTTGCTCATCTTGTCTGCTACTCCACGGCTACGCTTAATGACTGCACCAAAATCATGGTTTACACCAGTTGCAGTCACACCATAATCCGCACTATGTTTTAAATATTCATAGACTTGTGCACTCTTTAATAATGCTTTGGTTGGGATACAACCCCAGTTTAAACAAACTCCACCCAAGCTTTCTTTTTCAATTACAGCAACTTTTAAGCCTAATTGAGAAGCACGAATAGCAGCAGGGTATCCACCAGGACCACTACCAATAACGATTACGTCGTATGCCATATAGATCTATTTTAAGTGTTTAATAGGGTGCAAAAATACCCCGAAAAAGGCAAATGAAAAAACAAATAAGCAACTATTCAAAGAAAACACGCACCATCTGGAAAAACCACTTATTGTCGTTCGGACGCTGCTTACTAGACTGGTTTTCATCGTATTTGCTCAAACCAAACAAACCGGCCATATTACCGCCTCTTACAGCAATCTCCAGGTATCCTGCTGAATTGAACCAAGCCATCTTGTCGGCCACAGGCACCGAACCGTAGTTTTGACTCAGGGTTTCAATGGTTTCGTTACGCGTAAATACAATCTTAAAGGATCTGCCTTTCGCATGAAAATCAAACTCCTCTTTGCGGATATTCACCACCACATTCTCAAATTGGTCAATAAATAAGATTTGTCCCTCCATCCAATCTGGCCCTAATGTAGGTTGCATTGGATAAATTTCTTGGATCGTTTCTGTACGCTCACCAGCTTCCTCCAAACTTCCAGAAGCAAAGAAATACGCAATCGCTTCCACCATTCGCTCTGTCATCTGAATGAATGTACCAGCACCTTTGCAGTCGATCCTTACAATTTCTTTTGGCTTCAAACCCAACATCATCGTCAAAAAACCATTGTCAGGTGTGATAAAATAATGCCCATTATAATGCGCAAATAATAAATGATCAGCAGGATGTTGAAACGCATTCACCATCACGATATGCACCGTACCTGCAGGGTAATATTTTGCAGCATTGTTGAAAATATAGGCGCCTTGTTGGTAGTTCTTGCTTGATAAATAATGTGTGATATCTGAAATGATACAACCTGGAATGGTCGACAATATCTGCCCTTTAACAGCACCAATGATGAAATCCTCTTGGCCAATATCAGATGTTAAAGTTATTAACGGCATATTAGAACAATAACGTAATATTAAACTGCTTATTATATCTAGAACACTAAATTTTATTTGAAAATCAATGATTTAAATCAGGGTAAATTATTTAATCAATTGTCCGTTCTTGAAAAAGAAATTGAAAGTCAATTTGTCTGCTAATCCAGGAAAAAATTTATTCATAAAAACAGCGCGCTTACCTGTAAAAGTAAGCAACAATGTACGTTTGCGCTTTTCAATGGCATGAATGATATGATTAGCACATTCCTCCGAGCTCATCATTGCACCCTCGTCCATCGGCGACTCCCCTTGCGCTTTAGCATCCTTATTCAATGCCGCATTGCGAATATTAGAACTCGTAAAACCAGGACAAACCCACATCACATGTGTTCCTGTATGCAATAATTCTGTTTTGATGGCTTCCAACCAGCCATTTAAGGCATATTTAGACGCAGAATACCCACTTCTTCCCGGTAATCCACGATATCCAGCGATAGAAGAGACACCCACAATCACCCCTTTTTGCTTTAGAATAGCAGGCAATGCAGCTTTTGTAGTATATACAGTGCCCCAAAAGTTAATATCCATCACCTGCTTCAAGGTCTCCGTATTGGTTTCTGTAATTAAGGCCCTCATACTGATCCCCGCATTGTTAATTAAAACATCAATCTGCCCCCATGCAGCTTCCACATCAGCAATAAATTGTACACATTCTTGCTCCTTACTCACGTCTACGCCTTTTAAAAATAAATTGGCACCTGGATGCTGTACCGCCAATAATTGTAATTTATCCTGACTTCTACCACAGGTTGCCACTTTCGCTCCTAAGGCCAAAAACTGCTCTACCAGGGCTTTCCCGATACCATCCGATCCACCTGTAATGACAACCACTTTATTTTTAAATGCTGACATAGAAAACGATTTGTACAAAAGTAATTGTTATTTGAAGATGAATTACTTAGGAGCAATTTAGCCCGAAAATAAAGTTGACATTTTATTTGGTTTATTTCAATTTATCCTTATTTTTGCACTCCTCAAAAGGGAAAAGGGTCAGATTCCGTAGCTCAGTTGGTAGAGCAATACACTTTTAATGTATGGGCCCTGGGTTCGAGTCCCAGCGGGATCACAAAGCTCCGACAAACATGTCGGGGCTTTTTTGTTTAAGGACGTATCGAAAGCGGAAGTAATGTAAGAAAGATGGCGACACAAGCATGCTTGATGGAGCCAGATTGAATTACATTACAACGAGCGAAGTGAGTGCTTTCGTAAACGAACGAGAAACAAAAAAGCAAACGCAGCACGAAGTGTTGCGTTAAAGAGCTTTGAGTAAGCTCAATGCGGAGGGAAGTCGGACGAGCAAAGCGAGGACCACAATCTCATACTTTTAAGTACAAATACCCCCTTTTTCAATTCATATACCAAGTAATTTTCAAGAATTCACAAATTCTAATATTTGAATTATAATTTTAATTATTAGAATTTTATTCTAATTTTACAAATGATGACTATTGGTAATTATTTCGAAGTCCATAATCAATAAATTTGGGAATAGCCACCCAGATTGTAAAGAAGCATTTTTAAATTGGTATCAGTTAACTAAAATAGCTGATTGGAATAATTATCATTCTTTAAAAGCAACCTTTAATTCAACAGATGCAGTTGGTAATAATAGATATGTATTTAATATAAAAGGGAATCAATATAGACTTGTAGCGTTAATAATATTTGAAACTAGAACTTTGTTTATATTATTTATAGGGAATCATAATGAGTATAATAAAATACAAGCAAATAAAATTGAGTATGAAAAAAAATAAAATACAAATCAATTCAAAAAAAGAATACCATGAAATGATGGTAGATATCTATAATTTAATGCATAAAGGAGAAGGTAATCTTACAAGAACAGAAGCGAATAAACTTTCCCAAATGGCAGCGGCAGCTGAATTATACGAAGACAATGTATTAGGACTTAAACCCGTCAAAAAACCTGAAACAATTCAAGAAATTGTAGCAATCAAATTATTTGAAAACAGAATGACACAAGCGAAACTTGCAGAAGAGATGGGATTAGCAAAATCCAAAGTATCTGAAATACTCAATGGCAAAAGAAAAGCTGATATTGTATTTTTAAAGGGAATACATAAGATTCTAAAAGTAGACGCTAGCACTCTTCTAGAAATGGCATAATTATTTTAAAGCTAATAATCCACCTTCTAGGCATTATTGTGGAGTTATTTGAGCCGAATTGTATGACAATCCCAAAATACAGCCACATTAAAACAATTATTAAATGACAGTATCAATTTTAAATTAGTCAACAAACTAACTTTGAAATTCGAATATTTGATTAAATAAATTTAGTCCAAATCAATATTACTTTGTACATAAAAAAAACTCCTACTTCATTCGATTTCGGAGTTTTTTTATTGCCCTTATAGCACGTTTTTGTAGTCTTTTCTACTGAATTCTTTGGCTCGATTATTTTAATGTAATCTTTCTATTGAAATAAAGTTATAATTATACCCAGGACCTATCATCATTATGACACGATAAACACGCCCATTTGTAACATCGTTAATAATATAAGTAGCAAGATCACCTGCACCCGTAAAATTCCAATTAATCGCGTAATTTAAAGTTGTTGATACTGTTAAATAATTTCCAGTACCACTGCTACCACCAGAATACACAGTATATGACCCATTGACATACGCTGCGAATGAACCACTTACACTGGCAATGCCAAGAGAACGGTTACCACTGGTTGTGACCGTTGCTTTTAAATTATCTAATTGAACAAAAGTACCGGCATTGACAATACCACTTGCCTTATATGATATTTCTCCACTAACTCCAGTTGGCGCTTTATCCAAATCAATAAAAACACCTTTGGCATTGCCATCAAAAAATCTTAATCTATTTTGCCAAATATCTTGAACAACTCTGGTCGATAATGTTGTGTTTGTTGCCGGAACTGCAAAATTAATTTCACCACCCTCATCTCCTATTCCAGTGCCTACTTTAACTAAGTCTTTTAAAGTAGCTGTACCACTTACCCCCAACGTGCCAGTTACATCCAATGTGCTTGTTGGAGCATTATTACCTATACCTACATTCCCAGTTGTATTATAAGTATTTGTTCCTGAAAGTGTCCAAGGGTTAATAATCGCAGAGGACCCTATTTGTGTAATATTCGCAGATCCACTTACTATTGTCTGTGTGCCATTCGTATTAACCGTTGTTCTTAACTTTACAGTTTGATTCGTTGTTGGGGTATAAATAAAATTGATCACTGGGTTTGAACCATACCCACCTGTCGCTGTAGTTGAAGAAGTAATTGTTTCTGTTCCATTTACAAGTAATGCATTAGTTGTAGCGTCAACAAAACCATATTCAATATAACTTGAACTTACAGACGGTGTATTTGCCCTGACTTGTGCTTGAAACAAATAAGTTTTATTTGCAGAAAGCGTAAAAACTCCTGTACTTGTATTGTAAGGAATATTACCGCCATATTTACTTGTAAAAATCAAATCTCTGTTGTCGCCAATTGCTGTTTGGTAAATGGTGCCGACAGAAACATAATCTACAGTTTGCCCTGTAACTGGCAAATTACCGGACACCTGCTTCATATAAACTCTTGTATAATCATTACTGTAAATTCCTCCACTGGAAGCAGTCACTAAAACATTATAAGATCTATTAGCAAGCAAATTTACTTCTACTTTCCCATTATATTCAGCGTGTATATTATTACTGTAACTAGTTTGCATGTCGGATGCAATAACTGCATTACTGTTAGCACCATCTCTCACTTGAAAATTAAGTGTCAACATGCATCCATTGCAGGTGGCAGCAGTTGAAAAATCAAATGAATATCTCCCTGACGTTGTTACAGTAAATGTAGCACCAGTAGAATTTATTGTGGCTGCATTACCTACTCCGTCATAAATTTTTACCATGTCACTTGCTGTCACTCCATTACCCGCAGACGTTGCAGTAGCAATCGTTGCCCAATTTGCTCCATTCCAATAATAATAGCCAGCTTGCAATCCCACAGATCCTTTGTTATAAACTAGCAATCCCTCAGCTGGACTAGGAACTGTTGTGTTATCAGTGGCACTTGTCAATGTGACCCTAGGTGGCAAAAAACCTTTATTGTCAGAAAAGACATCCAGCTTTGCAGATGCATTAGGTGTAGTTGTGCCAATACCAGTTTGTGCAAATATTTGCAACACAAATAAGCTACCAAGAAAAACCAAAAGACCTTTTTTCATTTCAATTATTAACTATGTTACAAATGTATTGGAATAACCAATTATTTTCTAAACAACTATCATATTACTACGCTATTTAGTTAAATAACTAAACTCGTGAAGAGCTTATTTACAACCCATAATTGGCTCTCAAAACTGTAAAATTGGTACCAATTTCAGTTGCGCTTAAAGCTCTATTATACACCCTCATACTATAATAAGTACCTGGACAAGCATCTGTAAATGAAGTGCCTGCATTGCCATGCCTCGCGCCAAAATAAAGACTAGTAGTACTAAGCCCGCCAGAAGGCGCAGTGATGCTACCTGTGCTAAAACTTACACCATCTTTATATAAAATATAGCTGGTTCCATTGACTACAAAATCCCAAATATGTACAGTATTAATGCCAGAAACAGAAATACTAGCAGTCCCAGTTGGACTTCCAAAATTCATTGTACCGCTTGAAACTAAATATGCAAGATATCCTTTGCCTGCAGACCATGATTCGTTCCCCCAAATGGTAGCCCAATAAGTTGTAGGATTGAAAGAGGCAGCAATACTTACCGTATATGTGTTTGGCAAATTATAAGGAATTGAAATATATGAAGTAGAAGAAGTCGTATATCCACCTCCATTTGCAGAAGTATAAGTTGGAGCGCCATTTAAAGTTGCATTGTTGCCATTGCCTGAGGCATCAGTCCAAGTAGTTCCGGAACTTGGCGGATTCATTAAATTAGTCATTAATCCTTCCTGAACAATACTAAACCTCATTTTAGTATTGTTGTAATTCTGTAAAATCTCAGTACTATTCAATGCTTTATTATAGATCGCTGTATTCGCTATTTTGCCCTGCCAATAATATCCCTCAGGTGCTGTACTTGCGCCAGCTTCCGCTCCTAAAATTACACTGTTAGATGAATAGGTCATGGTAATATTAGTGCTTCCATAATCTACTGTATTCGCTAAACTGCCATCAATGTATAATTTCGCATATTGTCCATCAAATGTAGTCACAAAATGATGCCATCCATTTAAATTACTCACAGACGCAGAAGGAATCAAATATCTACCACCAGCATATATATAACTATAAAAAGTTCCATTCCAAATATTATGAGAATATCCGCCTCCATTTGTACATGATAAAGCACATTTATAGTTTGAGGAGGATGTCCCTGCGGTCCAACTATCAGCATACAGCCATTGCTCTATAGATATTGCTGTGGTTGGCTTCAAGGTACTTGTATGAGCTCTAGAAGCATATTGATTTGTTCCATTGAATGTAAAAAAACCATTCGCATCATAGGTTGGTGTGCCCACTAAGGTAAAATCTAACAAATTTGTAGTCAAATCTTTAAACAAAGTACCTGTGCCAGCATAAGATTTAATGTTTGCTGCATCCAAACGAAGCACCAAGCCATCAGTAACAAAGCTATTTGGTTTTACCAGCATTCCCAAACGCATCACTATATGGTTCGTCCATAAAACGGGTATAATTTTAACTGCTTTAGTAAAAATACTTTTTGGGAAAAATACACTAGCATCATCTGTGATAGTAGTGCTTATAAGTTGATCTGTTAACACCCTAGTCCAAGGAGCAGCACCGGTATTACTAGTTTCAACATGTACTTTTGTAACAAATTGATTACCGGAAGATGCCCTTGGTTGAATAACCACCCCTTTGACATAAGCAGGTTCGTCGTAATTTAAAGTAATGAATTGATTTGCATCAAGCACCTGTGCAGCCCAACCTAAATTAGAGTTTAACCATGGCGTATAATGACCAACCGAAAACGCATCTGACGCACCTGTCCCACCTGTTGATGAGTTCCATGCACTTGAAATATTCCAGTAAGTTGGATTTGAATTAGTTGTTGGACTGTGAAGAGTATAATCAAATTCATTTTTTCTCAACTCATACTCTTGCAAAATTTCATTATCGCTTAATGGAAGTTGATATAACTTAAACTGTGCTAATTGAAATTTACCGTAAGCACTTGTCCCCATATTAGTAGACTCAGTTGCGCCAATTGCGTAATTTTGACTCGAACTTGGTATATCTCTAGCATAAGTTCGAGTACCTTGCAAAGTGCCATTTATATACCCTTTTACAGATGCCCCATCATACACCATCGAGATATGATACCACTGATTTAAATTGATGGCTGCAGTTGAATTTATTGAAGTACCTGGCCAAACTCTATATTTAATAACGCCATTGACTACTTCAATATTGGATGCATGAAAACCTGAACTTGGTGTTTGAGAATCAAGTTCACTAACAATTACGCCATTCAAGTCTGTAAAATACACCCAAAGACTTAATGTAAAACTCTTTTGGACAGTTGCATTGACTGTTTTAAAATAAGGCTTTAAATTTGGCGTAACTAGATATTGAGTAGAACCATTGAAAGATACAAAGCCTAGAGAATTCACAAATACAGGACTATTTAATACTGTCGCATTTCCTGACCCTGTGCCCGCAAGATTAGTAACAGTTGCGCTAGCACGAGTAAAACTTGATGATTTAGAAAAATCATAATCAACCACCAAACTCTTTTTGGGTAATAAAGATTGCCGTATAGGAAGCCCCAATTGAGCCGAAATATGAATGTATTGAACAAAAAACAAAAAGATTAAAAATAACTTTTTCATCTTAATTACTCATTTCTCCAGTAACCAAAATACTATCACTTCCAAAATGTATGATACTAACTACAGCATACTGACTTGCAGTTTTTGTAAAACCTCCCCTATTCAAGTAAGTCCCCGAGAATGTAACTTGTCCTGCACCCATTTGGACTACAGTACAATTAAAACCTGTTGGCAAACCAGTAGGAATGGTAATAGTGATCGCTGATGCACTTGTAGACTGTATTATTTTACCATTATCAGCAGCTGTTATACTATAGTTTGCAGTAACTGAATTTATATTTGCAGCAAATCCAGAAATTGTAGATGCATTCGTATTCCCTCCAGTTAAAGCACCCGTCGTTGAAATGTTCCCAGCAATATATGAAAGGTCATTACCTGTCCTTGTCCAATCCATATTGACCCTTGTCCAAATTGGAGCTCCTGATGTTCCTGTATTAACATAAAATCCTGCCACCAAATCTGTTTGATACACTAAAAGTCCATTGGCAGGGCTGGCAATAGCAGTTCTTTGTGCAGAAGTCATCCTAGGCAGCAAAAAACCCTTGTCGGTTGACGCTACTTCTAACTTAGCAGATGCATTAGGCGTAGTTGTCCCAATCCCTGTTTGCGCACCTGCAGCAAACGAAATCACGGTTCCGATAATGAATAAAAAAGACTTAACCATATTTGACACGAATGAACTAGTACAAATGTAAATTATATAGTATGATCTACAAAAAGCTGTTTAACGTACCCAATACCAAATAATACCGGGCTGTTGGTTTGCAGCGCCCCCTCCACCATCTGATATCCATGGCGCTGGCGAATAGTATATATTACTTGTAACTAAAGTTCCCCACCAATTTCCAGTACCATCGGAAAGCGTTAAAAAGCCCGTCCCTGCACCTGCAGTGGTACTTCTCCAGGGCATTCGCAATGCCATGCCATTATTACTACCCACATAATTCCAGGTACCAAACTTTACATTTTCAGTAAGACTGGTATTTGCATTACTTGTACTTATAAAACTGTAGGCTGCATTTGCCGTCCAAATACCCCCAAAGTTCCTTCTACTTCCAGCATCAATCATATACTGAAACCCACTTGCACTTCTTTTTATATAATCCCCCCAACCAACAATTGAATAGTTCACAGTGGAAGTACTTATGATATCTGCATTGGTTGTATAAGGTATTGCTGTATTGAGCGCCATTGAATTATCATAAGTCCAGCCTGCATAGGAAGAATTTTTTAAAAGTAAAGTCCATCCACCACCATCGGTCGTCATGTCAGCATAAATTTTTGTAGGAACGCCTCCATTAATATTGGCATTTTTAATCCAATAAAAACCATCTGTAGAATTGGGATAATCTTGTTTAATTTGATAGGCACTTGTAGATGCAGTGTTGGGACTTAATCCATCTTTCTCTGCATAAAACCTTGTTTTACTAGCATTAAAGTTATTTGTTATTTCTTGTTGAGTCAATTCTCGATTGTAAATTTTAAAGCTCGCCACATTCAAGTTCATCAACCAATTTTGATCAAAACGCCAACTAGAAATTCTACCTTGACCTGAATTAAAAATTGAATTCACAGAACTAAATGCACCTGTTATTTGCTGAAGCCCTTCACTCGTGCCATTTACATAAATTTTATTATTTGCTTTTGAACCTGCATACATGACATAAACAAGATGTCTCCAATTGCCTTCAATTCCTAAATAATTAACTCTTTCACTAAGGATGCCATATTGGTCACTAGCTGCTGAATTGTATCCAATATTACCTCCATATGTCCAAGCATCATATTTCCCAAATCCAAAATACATACCACCTCCTGGTGATTTTAACGAATTCGTTTTTACCCACATCTCCACTGTCACCACATTAGTCGAACCGATATTTGCCGTAAAATCCGCATAACTAGAGGTTCCGTTAAAAACTATAGCACCCCCATTGGCTGCACTATAAGTAGTTGAAGTCAAGGTTACATTAGATGCATTCTCTGATAAATCATACCAAGTAGTACCCGTCCCATTATAACTTGCAGGATTACCAGCATCCAAATGCAATACTAATCCTGAATTTGTCAAACAGGTAATATTTACACTACCATCCCCAGTGTTATTTAGAGCCCCAAAAGAACTATTACTAGATGTTGTTTTAGTTGCACCACCTGCACCCCCACCATTCGCATCACCACCACCAGCGCCACCGCCGCCGCCATAAAATCCAGCACCACCCCCACCTCCTCCTAACCAATTACCTGTGCCTCCACCAGCACCTCCATTGATCCCATTTCCATTTGCTCCACTATTATTTGCAAAATCATCAAAAGCATAACCTCCATTACCAGGCGCCGAAGTTGTTGCAGCATATCCAACCTGTGTTCTTCCACTAACAACATACCCTGCTTTTGGAACAGGTGCTTCGTTACCATCTGTCGAAGTACCAACAGAATTATTTCCTGCATTACCTCCTGTATAATCAGTTCCTGTTGCATGCCCTGCGCCACCACCTCCACCTCCAGCAACTACAAGTGCATTTGCAATAGCTGGTATATTCGCATTGAAAACTCCTGACAATCCCCCACCTGCACCTCCAAAATTATTGGCAATATTTGTTACCCCACCATTTCCACCAAAACCATATTTTGCAGTAGCTGACTGTCCAGGAAACCCGCCAACAACAATATATAATACTTGTCCTGGTGTGACATTTATTGTAGTGGTAATATTCGCCCCCGCTCCACCAACTTGACCGTTCCCACCAGTTCCACCTCTAGCCCCAATCGCATTTACTTGAATAGATGTCACTCTGTTAGGAACAATAAATTGCTGAATGGCACCGGTATAATTATAGGTATAAGTGTTGGGTATGACAGGTTTGCGAACAGCCATATTCTTAAATGCTAATTGTGCAAATAAAACAACTGAACACTGTAAGAAAAATAAAAATAGGATAATCTTTTTCATGCACTAATAGATCGTGTCTCCAAATACATAGCCATTGGTAGTTGTGTTCATCACTAGCCCTATCGAACTATTAACAGTACGAGAACTTAAGCCATTCGCAGAATTTAAAGTAGTTCCAGAAACAGCCAAACTAACCATACCAGCGCCTGTCTGAATGAATTGACAACTAAACCCCACCGGCAATACAGGTACAGTAACTGTCACGGTAGAAGCTGAACTTATAATAAATAGTTTGTTATTGTCAGATGCGGTTAAACTAAAACTTGCAGTCTTACTATTATCAATCACCAGTCCCCCTGCAATTTGAACCCAAGCTGTTCCATTCCAATAATAATAACCAGGTACTACATTATTTGGTATCGTTCCAGCAGTTGCAATATTATAAATTAATAACCCAGTTGCAGCGGATGCTGTACCTGTAATTGGCGCAAAAACATTGGACGCTGTCAGTGCAACCCTAGGCGGCAAAAAGCCTTTATCTGTAGAAGCAACTTCTAATTTCGCAGAAGCATTGGGCGTCGTTGTTCCAATACCAGTTTGCGCTTGTAACTGAATTGATAACAAAAGACCACATAAAATAAATAGCTTCTTAATCAACATAAAAACAATCCCAATTTGGCCTCAAAAATAACTTAAAATGATGTACAAACTTAAAAGTTCAATAAAATATAGTAGTTATTTATATGATATATTTTTACAATGTATTAATCATCTCTAGTTCTTCCTCTTCTACTAGTAAAATACTAGCTGGTTTCATTGTTTTTTTATAGCCCATCGTAAAAACAATCATTGCAGTAATCGAACAAAACGCCATCACTCCGGCCATAGGTAAAGTAGTACCATTGTGCAAGACACTCACCATCGCAGACATAAAGGCACCGGTACTCATTTGAATAAAACCCATTAAAGCAGATGCGTTGCCTGCATTGTGCCCAAATGGCGCCATAGACAAAGCCGAAGCATTCGGAAAGATATAGCCTTGACAACATAAGTATAGAAAAATCAGGATTATCGTAGAATACAATTCACTGAATCCAAATAGGGCACATGCTGCTAAAATGATTGCAACTATGCTTTGAGAAACCATCGCAACTTTTATGATTTGTTCTGACTTAAACTTTTTTAAGAAAACACTATTCAACTGACTTGAACCAATTAAGCCAGATGCAACAAATGCAAAAACCCAACCATAATGTTGTTCGGTAATTTTAAATATCTCTAAAAACACATAAGGTGACCCACTTATAAATGCATATAAACCAGCCGAAGCAACTGCTCCTGAAAAAGTATATAAAGCAAATTGTGGATGCTTGATAATACTTGCAAAACTGGATAAGATAGAAGCTGGCTTTAATGAATAACTTGGATCTGGACCTTTGCTATCTGGTAATAAAAAATAAATACCAGCAATAATCAAAGCAATCACTAAGATTAACATCACAAAAATATATCTCCATCCAATGAATGTAGTAATGAAGCCACCTAATGTTGGAGCAATAATTGGAGACACTGCGATGACTAACATTAAAGTAGAAAACACTTTTGCATTGTCTTTGACTTCAAACAAATCACGCACCATTGCTCTTGAAGCAACCATACCCACACAACCACCCAGTGCTTGAAAAAAGCGAAAAACAATTAAGGTTTCAACAGACATTGCAGTTGCGCATGCTAAAGAAGATAATGCATACAATGCTAAACCAAAATATAAAGGCTTTTTACGTCCGTATCTTTCTAATAGTGGGCCATACAATAACTGTCCTACAGAGATCCCAATAAAAAAAGCAGACAAAGAAAGCATGACAGACGCAACAGTCGTATTCAACCCTTTTGCGATACTAGGAAAGGCAGGCAAATACATATCAATAGACAATGGCCCGATTGCAGACAATAGCCCTAATATTAAAATTAAGAAGAACTGCGGTTGCTTTTTGATAAGATTCATGCTGCAAAGATAAGACCTGAGCAGGTTTTAAATTATTTTAATGTTTCACGCCTTCCTTCACTCTGAATACATGAAGTATGTATGGGAAGATAGCTTGCATACTTTCTTCAGCACCTCTAGGTGAACCAGGCAGGGTAATGATTAAGCTTTCTCCAATAAAACCAGCAATACCTCTGCTAAGCATAGCGTAAGGCGTCCTTTGTTGACCATAATCTCTTGCAACTTCCATAACACCGGGCACTTCTCTTTCTAATAAGGGCTTTATTGCATCAGGAGTCACATCTCTTGTAGACAATCCTGTGCCTCCTGTAAATAAAATCAATTGATAGCCTGCATCTACTAACTGCTTTGCTTCTTTTTGAATTGTATCAAAATCGTCTGCTATAATATTTTTATTGGCAACTGTTAAATGATGCTTATTTAAATTTTCAATGACAATCTCTCCAGTTTTATCTACACCATCACCCTTACTTATGCTATCACTACATGTAATCACAGCTACTTTTAATGTATCTGGATAAGCATATTTAATATCTGTTTTCCCGCCTTTCTTTTCTTCTAATTTGATATTAAGAATCTCAATATTTTTATCAATCGGCTTCAACATATCATACATCGTTAAAGCAGTAATGCTCACACCATGCATCGCCTCTACTTCTACACCTGTCTTATATACCGTATGTACTTCAACTTTTATTTTAATTTCAAGTCCATCAATTTCATGGGTAATTGATGTGTATTCAATAGGCAATGGATGACAGTCCGGAATGACTTCATAGGTCTTTTTGCATGCAAATAAACCAGCAGCTCTACTAAACTCAAATACATCTCCTTTGGGCACCAATCTGTTTTTTATTGCATCGATCGTTTCTTGTTTAGATACTTTAAGTATACCAGTCGCTACTGCAATTCTTAAAGTAGATGATTTATGTGTAATGTTAACCATGTTAAATTGATTCGCTTTTTATATTATTGATTCTCTTTCCATTGATACCCTTCTCCTTCAAATAGCTCCTTACCCCATATTGGCAGTTCTGCTTTAATGCGTTCAACACATTCAGTACAAGCATCAATAGCTGGTTTTCGGTGTGCAGAAGAAGTAAAAACAAACAAACAGATCTCGCCTGCTTTCACTTCACCCAAGCTATGATGTATATGCATACAGGTTAAGGGATATTTTGCAAAGATGGCTTCTCTTATTTCATGCATTTTTTCCAAAGCCATTTCTACATGACTTGTATATTCAATAGCAGCAACTTTTTTTCCATCTATCTCATCTGCCCTGACTTGACCTAAAAAGATATTATGCCCACCAATTGAAGTTTTAGTAGCATGCTTTGCAATACTATTTGCAATAAACTGTGCCGAAATAGGCCCTTCTTGAAAAATATTTTTTATTGACATAGTTGCTCGTAATTTGTTTGGATAAAAGCTTCAAGAGAAGCAGGCATGGTAGACAATGCTAAAGGGTTTTTAATCAATTTGACTTTAAAATACTCATTTGTCAATGCATTATAATTCACTAATTGATTAGCCAAAGGATTACCAACGCCTGTAATCAGCTTGATCACTTCAGTAGCTTGCATGACGCCAATGAGTCCAGGTAGCACGCCTAGTACACCTCCTTCTGCACAGTTCATCACTTCATCATTTTTAGGTGGTACTGGAAATAAATCTCTATAGTTTACGGCTACACCTTCTTCTTCCTTGTTGAATACAGCAACCTGCCCTTCGTATTTTGACACAGCACCAAATACCAATGGCTTATTTAAAAGTACAGAAGCGTCATTGATTAAATACCTACTTGCAAAATTATCTGTAGCATCCACAATAATATCGTAGTTGGGAAAATGCGCAATAGATAAAGCTTGATCCCATTGTTGTTGGTAAATTGTGATTTGTACCAAATTATTTAATGCTTTGATTTTAGCTGCTGCAATCTCCACTTTTGATTTCCCGAGATCCCCTTGTCCAAATAAAACCTGTCTATTTAAGTTGGAAAAACTCACTTTATCATAATCTGCAATCCCCAAATGACCCACCCCTGCTGCTGCGAGGTATTGAAGGATGGGACACCCCAATCCACCAGCACCAATGACCAATACTTTAGCATTAGCCAACTGTTCTTGTGCGGCTATACCAAATCCCTCTAAAGTAATTTGTCGTTGATATCTTAATAAGAAGTCTCTCATATTGGTTGCTTGAATTAACCTCCCGAAAAAGGGGGCATCAATGCGATTGTATCTTGTTCTTGAATCAATTCAGAATCCACTGCAATTTTATTATTCAATGCAATTGTGTATTTGGATTGTTTTAATAATGGATAAGTTTCAACAATTGCCTTTTTAAAAGCAGCAATAGTACCAGGATTGTTAATCATGGTTTTACTACAGCCCACTTTATCAGTCAATTGCCCGAAAAATAGCACTTCAATTTGCATATCGCTAAGTTAAGATAAGTTTAACGGAGGCCATTAATAAAACAACAGCCAAAGTGTATTTTAAAATCTGCTGATTAAACTTTAACGAACCTAGCCATGCGCCAATCAATCCGCCCGCGAAAGCAATCCCTACAAAACTAAGCATTTGAAGCTCTAAATGAATTCCTTTTGAATATTGACCGGCTAATCCGGCAATGGAATTAACAAAAATAAATAAGGCGCTAATTGCAGCGGTTTGCTTTTGATTTGTCCACCCAAGCAATAATAAAATAGGCGACAAAAGGATACCTCCGCCTATGCCGATTAAGCCTGACAAATATCCAATGATCGCGCCAATTAGAATTGACAGACCTAAACTAGACATTTTTAAATCTTTGTCTTCTGTATTGGGGTAGATGAAAAATCGAAACACCGGAAAGAGTAAAAGTATACCCAATATTTTTTTATACATAGCTGGATCTAAGTCAATCCTGCCACCTAAAAAAGAAAGTGGAATAGATGCCAATGCAAAGGGCAAAAATAGCTTCCACTTAAAGTGTCCTCCTTTATAAAATAAAATAAATGAAGTAAGTGATACAAATAAATTTAAAATCAAAGCTGTGGGCTTCATGATGTCAGGAGCAAATCCGTATACAGCCATCAATGCCAAATAGCCACTCGCACCTCCATGCCCTACTGATGCATATAGGATAGCCACTACAAACAAAAGGATAAAAAATGAAATAGTCATTGTTAAATTTAATTTGGAATTAAATGGATTTCAATGAGATTTCCTTTACTCAATGTAGTAGTTGCTTCTGGCAATACAGCCAAACAATTTGCAGCAGCATAGGACCCTAGTTTATATGATTCTTGGCCTGTTTGAATCAAGACATTTTCTCCATTGTAAAATGCTTTCATAAATTGCCTCAAGCCTGAATGCTTTATTATATCATGTCCAATTGGGGCTTGAAGTTTTTGCAATGCTAGTTCTTTTGACATCATGTGTCCAATTGCTGGCAATACATATTCATAGAAACATGTTAAAACAGAAGCAGGATTTCCAGGAAGCCCAAAAACAAGTTTATCTCCTTTTTTTCCAAACAACAACGGCTTACCTGGCTTTTGTTTTATTTTATGAAATATTGGCAGTACCCCATTTGCTTCAAAGGCTTTTAATGTGAAATCATAATCGCCAACACTTACTCCACCAATCATCAATACAATATCACAGTTAGCTAACAAACCCTTTAATTTATAAGATAGCATCTCCAAATCGTCTGAAGCGGATTCCAATTGCACCTCTGTGATATGTAGTTGATTGAATCCTGCTTTTAAAGTGTAACTATTTGACTCATATACTTGACCATATTGCAAAGGCTGTCCAACCGATTGTAATTCATTACCAGTTACTAAGATACCCACCATGGGTCTTGGGCTAACAAACAATTCTGATATTCCAATATTTGCGAGAAAACCAATCATGGCGGGGCTTAAAATAGTTCCCTTGGAAACCGCAATTGCTCCTTTTTGGATTTCTGAACCAATTGGTCTAAAATGATCTCCTTGTTTTAAGTCTTCTTGCAAAACGATCAAATTACCTTCTTCAATTTTTGACTTTTCCTGCATCAAAATCGTATCTGCACCTTCTGGTATTGGAGCACCTGTAAAAATACGCACAGCCTTGCCCTTTTCTAAAACAAATTGATGGTTATCTCCTGCTGCTACCATACCTACTAATGGATATAATTTTACATTTGGATCGTAAGCAAATGCATAGCCATCCATACTGGATTGAGGGAATGCAGGAATATCCATAGGTGCAATAATATCTTTGGCCAAAACCAAGCCATTTGCCTCATTTAAATTCATTTTTACAGCAGTTAAGGGCATAACATGCTCTTGAATCAATTCAATTGCTCTATCTACTGTAATCATTGTTTCCATACTGCGAATTTAATGCATCAGCCTCCAATACTAATCATGGTTCTGTTATGCAATGCGTTTACTTCTATTTTTTTTAAATCCGTAGTGAACTGTCCCCCCAAAGCTTCTTTCTTGTCGTCAATATTTTGATGAATCAATGGAGTAATATCGCTGCCATTTCTATATGCAGTTAATAAATCGGTTTCTGAAGTAGAGAATAAACAGTTTTTCATTTTCCCATCAGCCGTTAAGCGCATTCTATTGCAATCCCCACAAAAAGGGGCACTCATAGTACTAATCACAGCAAAACTTCCTTGATGCCCAGGCACCCTGAACCTTTTGGCTGTTTCATGCGGATCCCTAATCAGAGGTTCTAGTAAATATTGATCACTAGCCTTATCTAAAATTTCTTGTAAAGTCAAAACCTTATCCTTATCCCATTGATTGCCATCAAAAGGCATAAATTCAATAAAGCGGACATGTATTGGGCTATCCTTTGTCCATGCAACAAAGTCTAGTATTTCAGCATCATTGACTCCCTTCATGGCCACCACATTCAGTTTGACACCAATTCCATTGTCTAACATTAATTGAATATTGCGCATCACCTGTTCGTGCTTATCTCTCTTTGTCATTAAAAGGAAGCGATCTCTTTGTAAAGTATCTAAACTAATATTCAATGACTTGATCCCAGCATTCTTAATCACTTCTACAAACTCATGCAAACGAGTTCCATTAGTGGTCATTGTGATTTGAATATTTAGTTTGGCTAGTTTTTGTAGAATGATAGCGAAATCTTTACGCACCAATGGCTCGCCACCTGTCAATCTAATTTTAGTAACTCCTTCTTGAACAAATTTTGATGCTATGGCTTCTATTTCGTCAGCCTGCATTAGTTTACTTGCTGGCGTAAATTGATAGTCTTCTTCTGGCATACAATAAAAACACCTTAGATCGCAATTATCTGTCAAGGATATACGCAAATAATCATGTACTCTATTAAACTTGTCTACAATCATTTTATTTTTCTCCTTGAATTATTTTTTGATAGTCTTCCTCTGTGTCAATATCCATTACACCCTCTTCGAAATTAAGTTTAGCAACCAGACCGAAGGCTTCATTCAATATTTTCTTAGCACCTTTCTCCCCATTAAGATCAAGCAAGGCAGGAAACATTGATTGATGAAACAATGCTGGCGTTCCAACAATACCTACGTAAAAACATGCAGCCATTGGTAATCTTGAATCTTTTTGTAATTGAATAAGGGATTGGATATGCTCAGATTTAACAAAGGGCTGATCGCAAACTAGAATCATTACTCCATCTAAGGCTGGTTCCGTTTGAATCATCTTAGTCAATCCTATCCTGATCGAAGTCCCCATGCCTTCTTTCCAATCTTCATTCAAAACCACATTCAATTTTGTATCTATCAATTGGGCCTGAATTGCCTCAGCTTCCGCTCCAAGCACTAATGTAATAGGCATTTCGCACGAAGCTCTTACAATGTCAATTAATCTATTGATAAAGGTTTGTCCTTCAAATTTCAATAATTGCTTAGGTCTGCCAAGTCGCTTACTCTCCCCAGCTGCTACTATTAAAACGCCACCATGTTGGATCAAATTTAACATGCACTATGTATTTGAGTTTGTTTCAATTTTAACAAAGCGCCATCCCTACTTTTCATAACTGCTTGTATTTCAGCAATTATACTAGAAGCAATTTCTTCAGAAGTTTCAGCGCCAATATCTAGACCAGTAGGTCCGTATATTTTTGCTAATTGTTCATTGCTTGGAACAATTCCATCCTTATTCAAATCTTCAATTATCCTATTGAACTTTTTCTTAGGGCCTAGTAAACCTATGTATCTTGTATCTACATTCAATAATGCTTTTATCATTTGTAAATCATACTGATAATTATGTGTCATCAAAACAAAGCATGTTCGATCATCTATGTTCATTTGTTCTAGCACTTTTTCTGGCTTACTCACTAACACCTGACATGCATTGATAAATCTATCTTGTTTTGCATGCGTCTGTCTACCATCTACCACTTTTACTTCCCATCCTAATAGATTTGCCATTTGCATCAATGGTATTGCATCATTACCGGCACCAATAATTACTAAAGAAATTGCAGGTGTTATATGCTGTACAAGTACATCTGTTGTATACTGCTCTAAAGCTGTAGGAATTTTATCAAGTTCATGCGCTTCAAAAATTGCATTAGTGCCTAATTGTTGCGCTTGCTTATTTTTTAAATCAAAGACAGTTACAATAGCCGCTTTTTGTCTTTTTGCAATTGCTTTTCTAATGAACTCAATAGGGTTAGTTGTACTATTAACATTGATATATTCAAACAATACTTGAATAATGCCTTCACAACCTAATTGTATGCCCACTGTTGCATCATCTTCGTCACTTGTATCATAAGTGATTAACCTATTACGTTTATCTGAAAACGTAAGTAAGGCTTTTTTTAATGCATCTCCTTCTAAACATCCCCCACTAATAGCACCAATCATTAGGCCGTCCTCTCGCACCAACATCCTAGCCCCTGGCCTTCTATAAGACGAGCCTTCTAAATGAACAACAGTTGCTAAGACAACAGCTTTGCCCGCTTCTTTAGCAAGGTCATAAGCTTTGATGATTTCCTGTAATTCAGTCATGCCTTAAAGGTAAATGATTAATAAGGTTGATACCCTTTTACCACTGCTTTTTTAGCCAATGCGACATCTGTAGATTTAATCATTGCTGCCTTGTTGCCCCATGTATTTCTGATATAGTTTACTACATCTGCTACTTCTTTATCAGACATATCTACGCCCGCCATTTCACCATTGTACTTTACTCCTTTTACTACAATTGGACCTCGCAAGCCTTGCAAAATAACTTTTACTAACTTGTTTTTATCTGCCAAATTTCCAGTTTTAACCAAGGACGGAAAAGCACCTTCTATTCCATTGCCATTTTCTTGATGACAAGACATACAATAGGTTTCATAGACTGTTTTGCCATTTTGCAAATTCACTGCAGCTGGCTGCTGGTTGAATGATTGCATACTTATTGCAATGACTAGCATTCCTAAAAAAAATAATCCTTTTTTCATAATATTCAATTTTGTTTCAACAAAAAAGACTGCCAATAAAGCAATCTTTTTGTTGTATGATATTTTTTAAAAATTAAGCCTTATTCAAATCGTTGATAAATGGCTGGTTATAAAAACGTTTACCTGTTGCTTTATATAAAGCATTGGCTAATGCCCCGAAAATTGGCGGGAAAGGAGGTTCTCCTAATCCAGTTGGATCAATGGTATTCTTAACAAAATGAACATCAATCTTTTTAGGTGCTTCTCTGTGTCTGATAATCCTGTATTGATTTAAATTCTTTTGCATAGCCACACCTTTCTCGAAACGCATGCCTCCATATAAAGCATTACCAATACCATCCACAATAGCACCCTCTACCATATTTTTAGCACCTTCTGGATTAACTACAAAACCGCAATCCATTGCAGAAACAACATTTTCTACCACTGGTTGGCCGTTTTTCATCGTCACATCCACTACATGTGCTGCATATGAATTATGACAGAAATAGGCTGCTACACCACGTTTTGCATTTTTTGAATTTGCAGCCCAATTAGATTTCTCCTTCACTAATTCCAATACCCCAATATATCTATCTGCATCATACTCATTGTTTTTACCCACTGGATTAGACTTTGCTTTTTTCAATAACTCAATTCTATAATCTAATGGATCCTTGCCAATCGTTTCTGCTAATTCATCTAAGAATGACTGTTCAGCTGATGCGATAAAATTAGAGCCTGGTGCTCTAAATGCCCCAATGGTGATGTTAGAAGGTATATCCCAACCTTCCGCAAGGTAATTTTCAAAAGCACCTGCAGGGAAACGATTTTGATGAATTGCACTTTCTGGAATTCCTCCACCTTTAATGCTTATCGCAGTAACATTATTATTTTCATCCAAAGCAGCTTTATAAGTCACCATATAAGATGGACGATAAATACCATTGGTCATATCATCTTCTCTAGTATAGATTAATTTAATAGGTGCTTTTGCTTTTTTTGAAATATGTCCCGCTTCAACAATATAGTGTCCATAAGCACGACGACCAAAACCACCGCCCATTCTAGACAATTTCATTTCAATCTTATCTGCAGGAATATCCAAATTTGCCACAAGATTTTGTTTCATCATATCAGGAATTTGAATTGGCGCAACAAAAAGCGCTTTCTCTTCTGTAATATGAGCAAAACAACTTATAGGCTCCATTGGGTTATGTGATAAGAATGGAGCAGAATAGGTTCTTTCAAGTACTTTTTTAGCACTAGCAAAAGCAGCTTCAGGATTACCGTCTTTTCTTAATAATTTGGCTGGCTTTTGTTGCAAGGCATACATTTGTTTCATATGCTCATCTGTACTTTCTAAACCAGCAGGTGTAATTTCTTCCTTACTACCTCTCCAAGCCATGACCGTTTCTTTTTTCTCAGGCGTTAATTCCCATTGCGCAACAACTTTCTTTCTTGCATTCATTACTTCCCAAGTAGAATTACCAACTACAGCTATCAATTTATTAAACGCCCTTGTATCAAATGCAGCTCTTTTATACTCGTCCTTATACACTTGAATGTCAAAAACAGACTTGATACCTGGCATTTTTAATGCTTCAGTAGCGTCAAATGATTTTAATGTCATACCAAATGCAGGAGGATGAATCACCATCGCAATTAGCATGCCTTCGTGCTTGTAGTCCATTGTAAACAATGAATCTCCGGCTACAATATTATTTCCAACTTTGTTTTTTTGCGGCGTTCCTATTAATTTAAACTCATTGATACTTTTTAATTTAATATCAGTTGGTACTGATAATTTTGAAGCAGCTGTTGCAAGTGCTCCATAAGCTATCGTTCTATTAGAAGCGCTATGTATAATCGATCCTTTGGATGCTTTTAGTTCAGACAAAGGTACATTCCATTCATTCGCCGCCGCTTGCAATAACAAAGTTCTTGCAGTTGCACCAGCAGTTCTTAATGGCTTCCATGTCATCGCCATGGCCATACTACCGCCAGTGAATTGACTTTTAAATCTAGGCGTATCATAATCTCCCATTTGCACCTGCACTTTATCAAAATCCACTTCTAATTCTTCTGCGATTAGCATTGGAAGTGAAGTCATTACATTTGTGCCAAATTCTGGATTAGGACAAAAGAGCTTAATTTTATTATCAGGCGTGATTTCAATAAATCCTGTTATTTTAACCCAATCTTCAGAAGCAATTGCTTTTGCTATAGCTTCATTAGGTACCATATTAGCTAACCAGCTAAATCCAATCATCATTCCTCCACCTGTTAATGAAGTAACTTTCAGGAATGAACGTCTGCTTTGATTATTTGTTGACTTTTCCATTTTTACAAGTTTATTTAGTTGATGATTTAGCTGCTTGATGAATTGCTGCTTTGATCCTAATATAAGTTCCACAACGACAGATATTGCCTGTCATTGCTGCATCGATTTCTTCGTCCGTTGGATTAGGCTTGGATTTCAACAAAGCAACTGCAGCCATGATTTGACCTGTTTGACAATAGCCGCATTGTGCCACATCTAATTCTAACCATGCTTTTTGAACTGGATGCAATTCGGTGGTGGCATCTACTAATCCTTCGATAGTAGTAATCTCTTGTGCCCCCACTGCAGCAACTGGCAGTTGACATGACTTTAATGCTCTACCGTTTAAATGAATGGTGCAAGCTCCACATGAACCTACGCCACAACCAAATTTGGTGCCGATTAAATTAAGGTGATCACGTAAAACCCATAATACTGGTGTACTAGGATCTACATCTACCTCGTATTTCTTTTTGTTTACTGTAAGATTAATCTTTGCCATATGTTGAACTATTAATATGCTTTAAAATGAATTTTTCCGCTCTTAAATTTACCACCTTTAAATTGTAAATCATTACAATTGGAAAACAATTTGAAAAGGGCTATAATAAGTTGTTAATTAATTGGTTTTACCAGCTTCACAGGTCTTGCCAATTTTGAAAAAGTAAGCTGCCCCATCTTCCATTGTCCACCCTCTTTAACATACACTTCGGTTACCATAAAGGCATTAATCACCTCATTCCCACCCACAACCGCCACTAAATCAATATCATTTAAAAGGATTGCCGTATTACCGAACACTTTTACAGTCGCATCATACACTTCGGCTTGTTTGTACCATATATTCCCGCCTTTAATCACATTGATTTCCTGTTCCTTGCCCCAGGTTCCCCCCATGTGAACAAACATGCTTTTTGCATCAAACAATTTGTCTAATTCATTCACATTTTTATCAGACATCCATTGCCATTTTTGTTTTGACAATTGGATGACTTCTTGATCTGTATTTGAATTTTTGATATTGCTTGTCTTGTTTTCTTGTGCATTCAAATTGATCATAGTTAAAACGGATAAACAAAATGCTAAAGTTTTAGTTTTCATAGAAAATATTTTTTAATAATGGTATTAATACGATTTTATCAAAGTTCTAACAATATGGACTCAGCATCTTATAAATATTACTGTTATTTCTACCAATTTTACTGATTTAACATACCCAATCTATAATAAAGCCCTAGATCTAGTAAATTCGTATATAAATCAGACTTTATGGAATTGATCTACCCTATTAACAATATTAGCAAATACAATGCTGATAACAATAATGAGACTTTACATCCTTTAGTCACTGTGATTGATTTTTCGAAAGCAGCATTAAGAGATTGGGGAAATACTGAAAAAGTGAAGTTTCAATATGGGATGTATTGTGTTTTTTTAAAAGACGTTAGATGTGGGGATATGAAGTATGGCAGGCATAATTACGATTACCAATCAGGCACATTGGTTTTCTTTGCACCAGGCCAAGTGATGGAAATGCAAAAACCTACAGAACCTTATCAGCCAGCAGGATTTGGCCTGGTATTTCATCCAGACTTTTTATTGGGTACAGAATTGGGGAAACAAATTCGAAATTATAAATTTTTCGATTACGAGACCAATGAAGCCCTCCATTTATCTGATACTGAAAGGAAAATGATATTAGACTCTTTTGCTAAAATTGAATTTGAACTAAAGCAAACCATTGACAAGCATAGTAAAAAATTAATTGCAGCGAATATTGAACTCTTTCTTGATTATTGTCAAAGATTTTATGATCGTCAATTTATAACAAGAGACAATGTCAATAGAGGTATACTAGAAAAGTTTGAAGCTTTATTGAATGATTATTTCATTTCAGAAAATCCTCAAACCATTGGCACGCCGTCGGTAGCCTATTTTGCTAAAATGCTTAATTTATCAACCAATTACTTTGGCGATTTAATCAAAAAAGAAACTGGTCAAACAGCCAAAGACTATCTTCAAAACAAGACAATCGAATACGCTAAAAAGCGATTATTCGAAACGGACAAAACGGTTAATGAAATTGCATTTGAACTTGGATTCAAGTATCCTCAACATTTTACAAGATTATTCAAGCAACAAGTTGGGCAATCCCCAACAGCTTATCGAAATTTAAACTAAAACGCATAAGATAAATGCATCATCCACCTGTCATTCGCCTCAATTTGATGATGCGCTATATTTTGTGAAATCGGCGATTGCATATTGGCTCCTACAAGTATTTTCTTAAACTTTAGCTCGGCTCCATAATTAAGTGTTATTAAATTACCCCCCGAAACATCAACCTGATTCCCTGAATTTTGGTCTTTACTGTTTCGTTCAAATTGCACCCCGATATTGGGAGCAATAGAAAAATCCTTACCAACAAAAAACTTTTGGTACATCTGTGCACTATTTTGAAACTTATTCCCATATTGATACCCAGATGAATTTACAGTGTTCAATTTGTAGTTAGCCGAGATATTGACACCTGTATTCTGCAATCTAGCCTCATAAACAACGCCAAAAATAAAATCTAATGTACCGGTTCCATTGGTAAAAAGCTGACTACTTGAATTGGCGTTAGCCATATCAAATTTACCAGTAGGGAGTTTGACACCCATCGCAACTCTACCACTTTGTAAAAACACTTTATTTTGTTTGATTAATTGATTGGACTGAAATAGCGTATAATAGTTAACCAAATTAATATCTCCTATTCCCTGAATACTTTGTTTTACTGTCTCTCCAAATTGCTGATTGTAATGATAAGGTACGGCAAATAGCAAATTCATCTTTTTAGACAACCTAATACTTCCCCATAGTTCATAGGACGTATACTTTTCGTTATTCGTTAAATAAGTGGATTGGCCATCGGCACCTAAATGTGAACGCAATGCATTATGTCTATAACGTACCCCGATAATGTATTTTTGAAATTCAGGTAGGATACCAATATAATTGCCATTATTGCCACAGCCACAAATATCACAAGCATTTACAGACGGAATAAAGAAGAAAACAAAAACGAATGTGGTAAAAATAGATCTCATTGTTCAGCTAGCATTTGATTCGTGATAAATTTTTTGTCGTTGAGTGTATTCAGAAATACCAATAGTTTACTTTTCTCGTTTTCTGTTAATTCAATACCCAGTTTATTGCCATTGGTTAATAATGGGTCCAAATTTTCCGTAGCAACCACCCCTTGGCTATAGTGCGCCAAAACAGCATCTAAATTCAAAAAACGACCGTCATGCATATAGGGCGCCGTATAGGCTAAATTTCTTAAGCTTGGAACCTTAAACTGATACTTATCTGTATTCAATAATGTAATTAACATTCTACCAGGATCATTTAATTGGCTAGGTTGTAAACCATTGTTTCTAAAACGATTGTCCGTAAATAAAGGAGCCTGATGACAACTATTGCATTTATTTTGAAAAATAACATAGCCTTCGTTTTCCTCTTTAGTAAAAACCTGTTGTTTACGCATTACGCTATCATATTTTGACTCTGCACTTACACACATCAACATGTATTGTGACAAGGCTTTTAGCATTTTGATATTGGTAATTTCTTCTGACCCAAAAGCTGCCTTGAACTGGGATGTATAATTGGCATTATTTTTCAACTTAGTCAATACATTAGTCATGGTTTCTCCCATCTCCACATGACTAGTCAGTGGCGCAATGGGCTGTAAGTCCAAATCCACAATGCCCCCATCCCACATAAATGCTTTACTCCATGCTAAATTCATGATTGGAGGACTATTTCTTGTGCCTAACAAATCATTAATGCCATGACTTACGCTATGCCCATGCTGCGTAAAAGCACTAGTTGGTATATGACAAGAACCACAACTAATGGTATTGTCTGCAGACAAAATTGGATCAAAAAATAACTTTCTGCCTAACTCAAATCCAGCTTTTGTGACTTGGTTATTTTCAAATTTATATACAGGATCAGGGAAGTTCGAAGGCCTTTTAAAGCCTTCGAACACCTGTGCAATTTCCTTAGCACATGCAATAGTAAGCAAGGAAATGAACAATAAAAGAATGGAATATTTTTGCTTCATTAGTTTTCTGTATGATCATGTTGGAACATGTATTGATAATTATTCGCAACTGTAGCACTATAGGGAGAGGCCATCACTACCGAATTTGTAGCAATACTTATATTGGTATTCCCATTAAATAATTTCATTGCATCTACTAAAAGATGCACATTAGGCGTTTTGCCTGTTTTAACTTTTGCAACCCCTCTTGCAGAAAGATCGATAGAGATATTTTTTAAATTATTTAATGTGCTAGTTGCATACCCTCCAAATAATCCAATATGGTACTGAAATACATTATTAGTTTGTGTAGAAGCAGGTGATGAACCTTCCATCTTAAAGAAAATGTATCCACTATTCCAAGTCCAATACATCCCCGAAGCAGCGCCTGTAGGATCTAGCACGCCTGTCCTTTGGGATAAGTCTTTGGTGTTTCTTAAACTATCTACACCTAATACAAAGTCTAATTTGGTGTACTCACCTTCTGGAACTTGAATGACTGGAGTTAAGGACGCAGTCAAAGATTCGTCAATTAAAAAATAACTACTATCCTGTGGCACAGTGTACTTTGTTCCATCTAATTTAGTCAATACCAAATTGCTTATAAAGTACTTTAACATTGTCACTTTAAAAGTCTCATTATTTGCATTGGTATAATTGGCGGTATTCAATTGTAAATTTGAGCCACCCACTACATTATCAAATTCTATTGCCAAAGGCGCTTTGAGATTAACATTGTATGGATCTGCAACATCCTTATTACAAGACGCAGACATTAAAGCAGAAATTCCAACAACAAAAAATATTTTTTTCATGTAAATTATATATTAGGGCGCTACAGTCCCAATTTGAAAATGAATGAAAGGAAGTATTGTATGAATAAATTGAATCATTGCATAACAATACAGGCAGCATAATAGCACTACCTAATTGGCATTGGTTTATTTTAAAAGGAATTGACTTTTAAAATAAACAATAAATACTATGCGTTTAAAACTCCAGGAGGATGGAAAATTGAACCAATAAAATTGGATGTAAATGCATCCTTATAGATGGTATGATTGGCTACTGAAGATGCATTCATTGCGATCTTCAACTCTGGGAAATATGTTTTTGAAGATAAAACAAACTCTGATTGATTCAATTTAGGCGCTTCTGTCTCTGATGACTGATCCTGCTGATTGATCTTCTTGATCATCTGGCACTTACCATTACAGTTTAATTTTGGCTTGGCCTTATTGATACATTTTTCTTTATAGGCTTCTAGATTCACCATATAATCCGCCAATACAAGTGACCTTGAAAAGGATTGCGCAAATAATGCGACTAAGAATAATATGACTATTGGATACTTCAATCTTTTGCAAAGCTAGTAATTATATAAAATCAAAAACTGCTAAAAGCCATAAAATAAATATGATTTTTAGCAGTTTTTGATCATTTTAATTGCCTTATTTTTTAGAGGCAACTCCTAATAGGCGTAAAATATCTTCCATTAAACACCATTTTGTAACGGATGATTGCAATAAGTTTGCTCCTACAAAAAGGGTGAACCAAATGAAATTGATATTTACAAAATAAGCCAACAAGACGCTTATTATAATGAAAATGCCTGCGATTGCTCTAATATACCTGTCCATATGTTTATGTTTAATATTTTTTAATTCAATGATTTATCTACTGATAACACAAATGCCCTCACTGGATATGCAGACCCAAGTGTTTGATTCAATTCAGTAATTTGACCTAACACTTGATCGGCTAAATTGGCTGTGGTAAAGCTTACAATAAATGCAGACTCAAATTCCCCCACACCCCTTCCAAACCAATCATCTGTCATATCCTCATCCACCATATTTTTCACTCCTATCGCATCCAATACACTAAATACTGGCACGGTTGCTTTTTTCAATAATTTGCTCACATCAGGAACCTGTTCCTTTATGGTAGCGATCACTAGTAATTTCATAGTTTGTTTATTTAATTTTATTCCTCATCATTTTGTAATACAATAATGGAACCACGATCAATGTCAAGAAGGTAGAAGTCACAGTACCACCCATTAAAGAAATGGCTAACCCTTGGAATACTGGATCAAATAGGATAATCACAGCGCCTAATGCAACTGCTCCCGCTGTTAATAAAATAGGCGTTGTTCTTACCGCACCTGCCTCAATAATAGCTTGCTTTAATGGCGCACCTTCATCCAATCTAATGTTGATAAAATCAATTAATAAAATCGAATTACGAACCATCACACCAGCTAAGGCGATAAATCCAATCATTGAAGTGGCAGTAAAATAAGCGCCCATCATCCAGTGACCAATTAATATACCAATTAAAGAAAGTGGTATTGCTGCTAACATAATCAAAGGCACTGTAAAATTCTGGAACCAGCCCACAATCAACATATAAATGATAATGATTACAACTAGGAAGGCAAGCCCTAAATCTCTAAACACTTCTAATGTAATCTGCCACTCTCCATCCCACTTTAATGAATACACATCTAAACCTGTTGGCTGTTTACTATACTCTTCATTTAAAGTATATCCTGCTGGCATTTTAATACTTGTTAAACTATCAGACATTTTAGAAATCGCATAAAAAGGGCTTTCTAATTTACCTGCCATATCCGCCATCACATAAACCACTTCTTTTTGGTTCTTACGATAGATGCTTTTTTCTTTAATGGCTGTAGTCACATGAACAATATCTCTTAATGGCACCATATTCCCCTGCATACCTGCCACACTCATAGACAATACATCATTCATACTGGCCTTATCTGCATCTTTTAATTGTAATCTAATTGGCGTTTGTGTATAAGCATTCGGCTGATTGATATTGCCTGCAACCATACCTGACAATGCACCATTCATCATTGCAGTCACCTGAGCAGTTACGACACCATATTTCATGGCTTTTTCTTTATCTACCTTAATGCTATATTCCTTTTCATCATCTTCTACCATCCAATCCGCATCTACCACATCTTCGGTACCAGCAAAAATCTTTTTAACTTGTTTACCAATAGCAATTTGCTCTGCATAATTTGGCCCATATATTTCTGCAACTAAGGTAGATAAAACTGGAGGCCCCGGAGGTAATTCAACAATCTTAACATTGGCATTGTATTGTGCACCTATTTTAATAATTGCATCACGCATGCCTTTTGCTATATCATGACTTTGAATACTTCGCTCCGTTTTGTCAACCAAATTCACTTGAATATCAGCCACATTGTCCCCTGTTCTTAGATCATAATGTCTTACAAGACCATTAAAACTAATAGGCCCTGATGTACCTACATAAGCTTGGTAATTCTCTACCATTGGTTGTTTTCCAACATACGCAGCAATATCAGCAGTAACCGCTTGGGTTTTTTCCAAAGTAGTTCCTTCTGGCATATCTATCACCACCTGAAATTCATTCTTATTATCAAAAGGCAACATTTTGACTGCAACCGATTTTGTATAGAACAACATCATGGATGCCAACAATACCACAAATGTACCCATCACAAATGCCCATCTTTTCCAACGTGTTTCTAACATTGGATTGATTGCATATTTATAGATTTTGTAAATTCCAGTCTCTTCTAATCTGGTGCCATGATGATCGTTATGCTCCAAGCCATGCTTTTCTTTTTCTCTTAAAAAGATATATCCTAAATAAGGGGTTAAAGTTAAAGCAACAATCAACGAAAGCATCATCGCAATAGACGCACCAATTGGCATTGGACTCATATAAGGTCCCATCAAGCCAGAAACAAAAGCCATTGGCAATACCGCTGCAACTACAGTGAATGTGGCTAAAATAGTTGGGTTACCCACTTCATTGATCGCATAGATCGCTGCTTGCAATGGCGGTAATTTTTTCATCTTAAAATGCCTATGCATATTTTCCGCAATGATAATTGAATCATCTACCACGATTCCTGTGATAAATACCAGGGCAAATAAAGTAATCCTGTTCAATGTATAATCCAGCATGTAATAACTGAACAAGGTTAATGCAAAGGTCACTGGTACAGATAGAAACACAACCAGTCCCCCTCTCCATCCCATGGCTAACATCACAAACAATGTCACTACAACAATGGCAATGAATAAGTGGAATAACAATTCGCTCACTTTATGTGCAGCGGATTCTCCATAATTTCTTGTTGACGATACAACCACATCTGATGGAATTAAATCCTTTTTTAAAGACTCAATTTTATGGATAATTTCATCTGACAATTGCATCGCATCTGCTCCTTGCTTTTTAGCAATTGCAAAAGTAACAGCAGGATAAGTAGATGGATACCTTTTATTTAATGTATCGGCTTTGCCATACCCAAATGAAACATATTGCGATGCAGTAGCTGGCGCTTCTTCAATTTTTGCAATCTGACTAAGATACACCGGCATGCCTGCATTCATACCTACCACCAATGACGCCACATCATCAGCAGAGGTTAAGAAATTACCTGTTTGAACGGAGAAACTTGTATCGTTACTTAGCAAAGTACCGCTTCCCATCTGTGCATTACTACCTTGAATCGCTTTTGTAATAGATAAAAAATCTACATGACTTGAAGCCATTTTAGATTTATCTAAAACCACTTTAATTTCATTGCTTCTTCCACCTAAAATATTGATATTGGAAACGTTTGGAATCTTTTTAACCTCATTCGCTACTTCTTGTCCCAACAACTTTAAACGATTGTCATCGTATTGCTCTCCCCATAAGGTAAATGAAAGCACTGGCACATCATCTATCGCACGCGTCTTAATCAATGGCATGGTTGCACCTTGTGGGATTTTATCCATATACTTTAAAATCTCACTATACAACTTAACCATGGATGTTTCTACGTCTTCGCCTACATAAAACTGAACAATCAACATCAATTGTCCTTTCATTGAAGTAGAATAAACATATTCTACTCCTTTAATATTCGAAATCACTTTCTCCAATGGAGCTGCTACTTTTGTTTCTACATCCTTTGGAGAAGCCCCTGGATAACCAATGAAAATATCTGCCATTGGTACTTTAATCTGTGGCTCTTCCTCTCTTGGCATTAACATGGTACTATATCCACCGATAAGTAGAAATACCACCATTAATAATATGGTTAATTTAGATTGAAGAAAACCCTTTGCAATATTACCCGATAAACCTTTTTCCATTCTTTTATTTTTATAATTCTACAGAATTAATGATGAAATGTGCAATGCTTTTATAAACTACTCTAACTAACTAATTAATTAATTGACTAATTATTTATTAATCAGTAATTTTGCACCATTGTATAATTTACCTTCAGCAGATAATATATACGCCTCATGTTTTGCTAGACCAGACAAAACTTCTACATTGTCTCCTATTTCTTTCCCTATCCTAATCCATCTTAAAACTGCCGTATTTTGAGCACTCACAGTATACACGCCAACTAATTGATCTCTATACACCAATGCAGCTTTAGGGATCATCACTGTTGCATTTGAATCTATTGTAGACTTACTAGCAGGTTCAATGGTCTTAATGGTCACATTCGCATACATGCCAGACAATAAAGATTTAGCGTCTACAGAAGGGATACTTAATTTTACAATATATTGTCCACCTGTGAACTGTGAAGATGGATTGATCTCAATTAATTTTGAAACAAACTGTTTTTTTGCTGCATCTATTGAAATTGAAGCTGTGTTACCTACTTTTAATCGACTGATTTCATTTTCAGGTACTACAGCCATAATCTGTAATGCACCTCCTTGTTCAACAGTTACAATCGGCATACCTGGATTGGCCATGCTACCCTCATCTGCTAATTTTTGAGTTACAACACCAGAAAATGGTGCAACTACATTTGCATAATTAAGCTGAGACTTAACCTCACGCTGCATTGCTTTAGCTGCATCAACACTCGCTTTAGCAGATTGATATTGCAAATTAACCTGTTCTAATTCCTTAGTGGAAGCACTATTTTGTTTATGCAACACTGTATATCTGTCAAAATCTTTTTGAGCAACTTGTAAACCAGCTTCTGCCTGTTTCAACATCGCATCCACTTGTGCCTGTTTTGCTTGGATATCACTACTATTTACAGTAAATAATAACTGTCCTGCTTTTACTTGGTCACCAGCTTTTACATAAATTTTAGCAATATACCCCATTAACCTTGTAGATACATTTGCAGTATGTGCAGATTGTACCTGTCCTGTTACTACCAATTCATTGGAGCCAACACCGCTAGTCATATTAGCCACGGTCACTTTAATTTCTGGCGTATTGTCTATACTAACTTTCTGCTCCGAATCAGAACATGCAGCTATTGAAATAGCTAGGATGAAAAATGTAGCAAATAATGGTAATTTTTTATAGTTCATTGTATCTGTTTTAAATAATAATTGATTTTAATTAAGCTTATTTATTTGTCAAAAAAGTCAAATAATTGATAGATGATTTTTGTTCTAACTTAGCTTGTGCTAATTTTAATTTTTGCTCCGATAGTTGCGTTTGAGCCACTAATATATCATTGGTACTCACTAAACCTTGGTCATACCTGTTTTTAAGAATTCTTAATGCTTCATCTGCTTGTTCAACAGCTGTGAATTGTTGTTTTATTTTATAATCAGCATCCTCTATAGCCCTCTTTGTTTTTCTGATTTCAATTGTACCTTGCTCCAATTGTTGATCCAATTGCTCTTGTATTTTTAATTTTTCATATTTCTGAGTAGCAGACTTATGCTTTACTTGATTCCCTTTAAAAATGTCCCATGACAATTGCAAACCAGCGATATATGATTTGTCACCGTTCAGTCCTATGGAATTGTCATTGATATTATAGTTGGCGAAACCATTCAATTTAGGCGTTAATCCTAATTTTGTCCCTTTAATCAACATTTCATAACTATTCAATGCAGCTGTCATGGCTTTGATATCCGATCTATTCATAGATACCGCATCAGATGATTCTTGCATTACAGACAATTCATAAGGCTTAATGCGATATACTACCCCTTTTTCTGAATGCATTAAACCACTCAATTGATCCGATATCGTTTCGATTTGAGAACTAGCTTGACTTATTTGTAATTCAGCAGCCTTCACTTGAACTTCTACATTCAAAAGATCCGACTTTTGCATCATGCCTTGAGCATATCTATCCTTGGTTAATTTGTAAATAGCTTGAATCGTATTCAACCCCTCTTTCGTCACCGCCTCATATTGATATGCAAACTCAAGCATTAAGTACTGCTGAATTACTTGCATGCTTATTGCTTCTTTTGTCCTTTCAGCCATTGCTTCATACATACCCGTTTGCATCTTTACAGCCTTTCTAAAATATATCGCATCTGGATTAAGAATTGGCTGCTGCAGCATTATTTGCGTATTGTAATTGCTAAAATTGTTTGGATTGTTTAAAAGTGTCGGATTAAAATCCGCTTGTTGTACATTGCCTTGTTGCAATTTAAATCCAAAGACATTCAATGGATTATTGGTGCTATAGGCTGTATGTGACACATTCACCTGTGGAAGCCAAATAGCTTCTGTTTGTTTGTAATTTGAATTCGCAATCGCCACTTCGGCCTTCGATACTGCTATTTGTTTGTTATTTTGAATTGCTGCCTGAATGGCTTCGTCTAGTGACAATGATTTTGTTGTAACTTGTGCCTGTATGAATGCACCAGGAATCAACAGCAACAACATTGTCATGAATCTCATTTTCTGTTTTTTCATCTAACTATTAATTTATGTTGCAAATGTATTTGAGTTATAAGGCTTTCTTGGTGACATATATCACTAACAAAAATGCCACTTAGCAGGAGCTAAGTGGCATAAAACCAAACTTTATCGATAACCTAATACTTAAACAAATTTTATAAAGACTTTTTAGCTAAGTACCAATCCACCATTTCCAAATTACTCTTTTTCCTCTCGGCCAAAGCCTCTATTGTTTTAGGTGCAGGCACAATCACTTTATCACCTGGATTCCAATCTAAAGGACAAGCAACACTATGCTCTGATGAAGTTTGTAAAGCCAATAGTACACGCTTAATTTCTGCCATATTTCTGCCCACATTGAGTGGGTAGTACATGATTAATCTGATTTTACCTGATGGATCAATGAAAAACACCGCTCTTACTGCAGCCGTTTCGCTTTCTCCAGGTTGTAACATGCCATATAATTTTGAAATTTTCATGTCAATATCTGCAATGATCGGAAACTCAAACAAAACACCTGTTTTCTCATTTACAGCGTTTACCCATGCAATATGCGAATGAATACTGTCGATACTTAAGCCTAATAATTTGGCATTGTTTTTTGCAAAAAATTCTTTTTCTTTTGCAAACCCACTCATTTCAGTGGTACAAACTGGTGTAAAATCTGCAGGATGCGAAAACATCACTACCCAGCTTCCTTTATTGTATTCGGAGAGTGTCAAAGGTCCAGTAGTAGTTGTTACTGTAAAGTCAGGAGCCATATCGCCTATTCTAGGCATTTGTGTTATTGTTTCGTTTTCCATATTAATTTATTTAAGATGTAAAAATATCAACTCACCTGCATATTCAAAGTGACATATATCACTAACAAAAATGCCACTTAGCAGGAGCTAAGTGGCATTGTCATCTTAAGACTAATTATTGCAAGGGTAAAAGCACTTATTTTACAATGGTAAGTGATCCATTGAATTTATTTTGTACGCCATTTGCATCAATAGACTCTACAATATAAAAATAAGTGCCTTCAGGAAGCATATCACCTAAGTGTTGCTTTTCGCTTCTTCCATCCCAAGTGTTTTGATAATTATTATTACTATACACTTCTGATCCCCATCGATTAAATACGCGTACAGCAATTCTTGTTCCAAATGGTTTTAGTATAATCCATTTGTCATCTATTCCGTCATTGTTTGGAGAGAACCCTTCGGCGATTTTAATTGCAATTTTAGGCAATGCACTTATAGTTGGTAATTTTGAAATTTCTTCTGATTTAATTTTAGAAGAGGATTGCATATTTACTGAGCCATATGGTGTAACGACATTCAACATCGCTTGGTTTGAAATGTTGCCATTGTATGATTCTGTTTCTAAATGAACTATTAAATCAACAGTGTCAGTTGCTTTAGGCAATAACCAGCTACTTGATTGTAATAAATCATTACGGCTTTGTCCATCAAAACTTGTTGCTGCAATTAAATGGCCACTGGTGTGTACATCATTTACACTAAACCCAACACCCATTGGCAATTGATCCACCAATTTATCAGTTATTGAAACTGCCTTAAGGGTATCATTCAATAAGTTTTGTACTGCAAATTTATAATGCAGTTCAAACATGCCATTTGGCAATGGCTTAGTACTGTACGCTACTTTATGTATATGTACTACTTCATTCACTGGTAAATACGTAAGCGTTAAGCCCACTTTATCACTTTCTACCCCATTTACTTTTTGACTTACTGCATAAGTGACAACTGATGGAATTGTAGCTAAAAGAGGTATAGCTGATTGTAAGGTGTTTTGTAGATAATATTGTATAGTACTATTACTAGTTCCCACAACTTGAGCACTAATATCTGTTGGATTAGATGCAAGTCCTAGAATATAAATTCTATTTTTTGCAATAGGCAGCATTGGTTTTACTAAAATTGTATCATAACTAGGTACTACACTATATAAATTAGAAACTGGATCATAAGATCTTAATTCATATACATATCTACCAATGGCAGTAGGCATTACTGGCACAATGGTATCGCATTTCGAAGTGATCAAATCACACCAAACAGGAATTGTTCCAACAGGATACGATTTGATTAAATCTTTCACTTTTACTGTTGGATTGACACCATATACAAAGCTTAAATTTTCAACAACTGGAGCAACTGGATAACTATAATTTAAAGTTGCTCTTGTAAAGCTAGATTCAAAGCCATACCCGTCTTTATTTGGATCAACACTTAATCCATCTACAGAACTATCTGTAACCATCGACCTATCCAAAGTTGAATAGCCAATAGTAGACAATTGATTAAGCCATGTTGCACTTGTTTTTGCAGATTGAACAACAAGGTCGAATTCAAATGAAATACTATCTCCATATGGCAAATTATTAACTTGACTTAATAATTGTGTATTTGCGTACCCATTGTACTGATTGTTAAATACTAAATTGCCTCTTGTAATGGTTGGCGCTTGTTTTAAATAAGCATTATCTGGAGAAGCAAATGAATTTGATAGATTATAATTGACACTAATGCTATCTAAATTTGTATTTCCAAGATTGGCTATTTTACCAACAAAATGGTATTCATGTCCAAGATTGGTTGTACTTACCGAGGACACACTCAACGATGTACCTAAATTAGGATTAGGGAAAAGCGAAATCAAAGTTTGAACAGGATTCAACTCTACATGTTGACCAGCAGGACCTGCATCATGTGATAAAGCACCAATCACTTGCGAACTTGTATTGTTATTAGACAATTGCAAGCTAGCTAAGGCCGTATATCCAAACTGCAATGCAATTGGAATTTTTAAATCAGACTTAGGAATTGTTAATCTAATTTTCACGATCGCTTCATCACCTACTGGCAATCCTACATTATTGTCAAACAAATAATTTCCATAAATCGTAGACATGGATTTAATATACCCTTGCTTTGAAGTAGTATTATTTAAGACAGCACTAAATGCATTAGAAACCCCCAACCCCGAATAGTTAGGATTCAAACGCAATGAACTGTTAGAAATAGTTACACTATCCAAAGTATATTGCAATCCTGCATTAAAGAGCTTACTTAAATCAGCATCAATTTGAAGATTGGTTAAATTCACCTGTCCATTATTTTTCATCTTCAATGTTAATACAAGGTCATATTTCCCGTTTGATTTTAAAACAGGGACAGCTGCGCTCAACTGAAGTAACATCGATGGATTTAATATTGCCAAAGCAACTGTATCCTTATCGAAAGAACTTGTTCTAAATGTATTATTAGCGTCAGTTAATTTGATAAGCTTATAAATAGTTGAACTTGTAACAGGCGTTAATTTCCTTATTGCACCATCCACAAGACCAATTAATGTATCATACTTATTCAATACCGTATTTTGTACGATAGCATTATATGGCGCTATTCCTTGTGTGAAATTAAACTTGATAGATACTGAATCTGATTTCAATAATCTCCTATCCACTAAATTGATGCCACCTTGTGGCTGATCAGGCTGTATGGTGATGTTTAAGGCAGTCGTAATGGTTGCCGATCCATTCCTTACACTTACAGTATATGTTGTTGCAGATCTTGTAGTTAAAGGCGTACCTGTGATCACTCCATTACTTGTATTGAATGTCAAGCCTGCTGGTAAACTATCTACAGCTAAAATCAAATTGGTGCCGCCAAGTGTTGGTACAATTGACTGAATTGTTGTGTTTTTTGTTAGCACATAATTCACTTGAGGATAAGCAATTGTGGGCAATACATCTACTACATTTAACAATCCATCAAACGCTGTAATCGAATAATTTAAACTTGTGAGCTGACTGATTGTTGGCGTAATGTTTAAATTGGCTTCACCTACCAAACTAGATGATTGATAATTCGTTGTATATGTAATGTTTCCAGCGACAGTACTTGCATTTTCATTTTGCACAAAACCATCATAATCATATAATGCATTACTTAATACTGAATTGACTGAAGTACCATAAGCCACAGACTGACTTCTAGTTCTCAAATACAATGGCTTTTTAGCAATTGTAAAATAATATGCATTTGAAGAAGCAGCATTGTAAATATTATCTGCGGCTAGATTTGCTACCACCATATACTCCCCTGCATTTATTGGCTTCACATTAGAAGGTCCATAATTTGTACCTAACCTTCCAGTATAGGTATAAGTCACATTCCCAGTTGAACCTATTGTAGTTGCAGAAGACGGTCCTTGACCTGCACCAGTATATTCAAAACTATTATTACCATTCACCGTAACATAAGAAGTTGGGTTTATGATCACATTGACATTTGCATCAATAGGATTGAATTGATAATTAGTTGCAGATAGGCCAGTAATGTCTGGACGAATGATAAGTCCAGATGTTCCAACCATTGCATTAGAAGTGTATGTGGTTGTGTAAGACAAATTACCACTTATTACTGCATCGGTTTCTCCATTTACAAATCCTGTTATATTACTTGAAGCCGATGATAAAACAGACTGTTCTAATGTACCTTCTTCAATGTTCATTGTTGTTGCAGCAATATTTAATGTAACCTTATCTATTGATGCTGTTAATCCAACAGGCTGAACAACTGTATAGTTTGTAGAAGGCGCAGTGTATCCAGTAATGCTAACTGTTTTTGCGTTTCCTGCAATGGCATCAGAGAATAATGCAACTGACGTACCTGTTACAGAAAATTGTTCACCGTTCTTTAAGCCATTATAAGATGGCGTACCTGAAACAATAGCTGCCCTATTGCCATCGTACAATTTATTTGGTATATTAATGCCCGAGATCGTCAAAGGAACTGATGCTATTGAACTAGATACAACTGGCACTTGTACAGTACTCAATCCATTTGAGCTGATAGACATATTACCACTATAAGGTGAATTTGCTACAGCAGCATTGGCTTTTAACCTAAGATATACTAATGTGTTTGGTACAAGTTCATTAGTAGGACTCAATACAAGCTGGTTGTTATAACCTGCATTAATTGTATTAGATACTTCAAAACCTGAAGGCGCAGTAAATGTCAAATCATCGATCGTATAAGCACTTGATACAACAATACTAGAACTTGTTGAAGGTGTTCCATAATTGGTACTCAAAGCAGAGAAGTTTCCTGTAACAGCAACTGTTGGCGCATTGATTGTTAATTCAAATGGCACATTCAATGACCTACACCCTGTTTGACTATTCATCACTTTAAGATTAAAGTCATACACCCCAGCAGCAGACTGCGGAATTACAAAAGAAATTGGCGTAGACGTTAAACTATTGGAAACAATTTCTGTGAAATTTGGAAGTGCGCGCGTTCCCGCAGCAATAGCAAAATTATTTGGCGTATTACTTGTATTTGTATAAGAAATTTTTGCTGTGGTTGCTGCTCTACTTAAAGCATCTAGACCAGCAATTGTAATTGTAGGAAGCGGGTTCACCACAATCACTGCATTTCCTGAAACCGCCTGATAACATCCAATCGCATCTCTTACCCCTTTTAAGTTATAAGTAAAAGTACCTGGGTCATTGGTTGGTACTACTATTGAACTCGCCCCTGCACTTGTATTCATATCACTGCTACCATTGATAGCATAGGTATAGGTATATGGCGCTGTACCATTTGATCCTAGCAATTGTAAAGATGGGCCATTCGTACCCTCACAAACTGTAGTAGCACCAGCAATCGTTGCAGTTGGCAATGTATTGAAAACAACCGGACTTGATATTGCTTCACCAAAACAACCATGAGAATCAGTTATTTTAACTTTATAAGATCCATTTGTATTCACCGACAATTGATTCGATGAACCAAGCACAGAGCCACTTTTTGTCCATTGGTAAGTATAGGTATCTGTACCAGCGGCAACAGATGCTGTAAATGTCAACGCTGTTTGTTCACATAAGTTTACCAAAGACACATTTGATGCAATGGTCGCAACTGGATTTTCATACACAGTCACTTCAGAAGCTGTCGTATAGGTTGTACTTCCTCCACTTGTAAATGCAATTCTATAATAACCCGAATTAGTTGCAGTATATTTTTGAATTGTTGCTTGACCTCCACCATTGACTAATGCATTCTGGATTGAATACCAGTTAATATTATCCGTACTAGACTGCCATACCAATGCAGTTGGATCTACAGAGGTAGCATCAAATACAAATTCAACCGTTGCACCTTCACAAATTTCATCTGATCCATTTACTGACAAAGTAGGAAGGGCTTGAATATTAGTCAATTGACTAGTTGCAGTACATGTTTTATTATCTGTCACTTTTACAGTATAAGCCCCTACTGTACTAACGTCATAATGTAGATTATAATTATTCAAAGCAGATGGCGCAGCACTTATTTCTACATTATTCTTATACCATTGATAAGTATATGTTGAAGTTCCGCCAGAAGCACTTGCTGTCAACTGGATTAAACCAATTGCCCCAATTGCTAAGGTATTTCCTTGCGTAATTTGAACAGTTGGTAATGCATTGACAGTAATAGCACCAGAACTTGTGCTATTAACAGCTGGTGCACAAGTTCCTGAAACTGTTACATAATAATAAGTGGTCCCAACCACATTCGTCAATGGCTTATAAGTACTTGATGTCGCACCTAAAATTAAAGTGCCTCCTGTAGTTGCATTGCTTGAGTTTTGATACCATTGATAAGCAATACCAGCACCTGAAGCAGTTACAGTTAAATCAGTCGCTGTTGTATTCAAACACAATGACTGACTTGTTGATGCAGGTTGCACAGATATAGCTGGCAAAGCCCTAACATTGATTGCACCTGAAACATTACTTGTCACTGATGGACTACATGTGCCTGATACAATGACATAATAATAACTCGTTCCCGCAACAGATGTTGTTGGTGTATAACTTGCACTATTTGCACCAGCAATTATTGTACCCCCACTATTTGAATTGGCTGCATTTTTATACCATTGATACGTCAAACCAGCCCCTGAAGCAGTCACAGTTAATGCTACAGCAGCTGCGTTTTGACAAATATTTTGCAGGGTAGTTGAAGGTTGCGCTGCAATGCTTGGCAATGCATTTACTGTCCATGAATATGTATTTGCACTTGAAGTCGTACAAGCTGATCCAGTTGCAGTTCTATATGTCCTCAAGGCCAAACTTGTATGCCCCGTTGTAAGCAAATTGCTATTTGCAGTATAACTAGCCCAAGCGCCTCCATCAAATTGATATTGTAATACATCTATGATTGTCCCTGCCCCTCCAGCGCCCGCAGTTAAACTTGCACTTATATTAGTGCCACTACAAATTGCGCCAACTGGTGCTGACAAGGTCAATGTTCCTGCACTAGGTACAGCATTAGCAGTAATCGTATGCACTGCCGAATTTACACTTGTACATACTCCATTCGAAACACTTGTTCTATAATAACTTGTAGTAGACAAATTACTTATTGTAACCGTATTTGAATTGGCATTCGAAATATTGTTGAAATTAATATTGTCCGTTGAAGACTGCCATTGTATATTTCCTCTTTCACCAGTAAGTGTTAAAACGGTACTATTGGCTCCCACACATACTGCACTATTGCCAGTAATTGATCCACCAAGTGACAATTCACTGATCAATGCACTAAGATTGATTGTTTTTGCACTTGCATTTGTACTTGTCACAATGATTGTGCCTGTGATTGTTCCAGCAGCTGCACTAGTTGTTCTTACAAATATATTTGTTGACGCAATCGTGCCACTTGTAGGTGTCAGAACAATTGTACTTGAGTAACCAGAAGATGCTACCGTAGAAATTTCAAATCCAGCAGCAGCAGTCAAGTTCATATTTGAAGTTAAGTATTGACCACTTACTGTAATTGACTGAGTCGCCGATGGAGTATTAATACATGCTTGTATTTGATTGACAGTATTGACACTATTCGTAATTGTTGGTCCTAAAGTCGTAATATTATTAGGATTCGCAGAAAATGTATTTGTAAAATATACTTCAGCACCTGCATTACCATTATATTCCAAGACCATCACCCTATAAACAGTCATTTCATTTAAGCCAGCAATAGAAACACTATTTCCTGTGCCATTGTATACCGTATACCAACCTGTATTATCAATTTGATCTCCTGAACCAAATTGTGTATTGGCTGTATATGTGATTGCATTCTTTGGCAAAGCATTTCCTGTACTTCCCGCTTTAACAAATACGATTCTTTTAGCACCATTACCATTTGTCCATGCAATAGTCGTTTGCGTGTTTGTTGTAGCACTGAAATTGATGCTATTCGCTTGCGTTGTTGGTGCGAGCTGATAAGTATACCCCGTTATGGTAGCAGTACCTCCTGGTGTTGTTACACTTATTGCACCTGAAGCACCTGTAGATGGGTATGCCGTTAATTGAGTAGAAGATGTAACTGAATAAGATCCAGCATTGATGCCACCAAATTGTACCGAACTTACTCCAGTAAAATTAGTACCTGTAATCACCACTGGCACATCTTTACCTGCTGTAGTAGGCGTAAACGAAGTAATAGTTGGCGTTGATAAAGTTGTAAAACTATATTGTTCCCCGTAAGCAGTTCCTACACCATTCGTTGCATATGCTCTTACATAATAAGTAGTACCTTGATTCAATCCTGTAATGGATGAAGTAAAAATACCTGTGCCAGTTCCATTGGTTGTTTTTGAATTTGCAATGGTTGGATCTGCACTCGTACTCCAACAAACACCTCTTGCAGTGATAGATGATCCACCATCCGAAGTGACATTACCACCTGTATTGGCTGTTTGCAATCCAATATTATTGATTGTACTAGAAGATACTAGCGCCATATCAGAGACAGAGATAACAATTGGCACTCTATTCGTAGAAGCACAAACAGTTCCTGTAGATGTTATTTTCACCACACCGTTTCCAGTATTTCCAAAAATTGAAACATCTGGATTTGTTGGACTAGGCATCGCTGATCCTCCGTCAATAGAAACACCACTCGTGACGCCTCCAATATAACTTGAACCACCACCACCACCAGCTCCAGCACCACCTCCAGTACCACCTCCATAATATCCTCCTCCACCTCCAGAACCATTGTATCCACCTCCAGTACCATTGGCATTATTACTTCCTCCATTCCCTAAGGTTCCTGCAGTAGAAAAATATTGTGAGTTCGGGCCACCACCGGCAGTTCCACCAGCAGATTGTGTTCCTCCACCTCCACCATCAAAACTCTCTGCACCAGAACCAGTACCACCTACTGTTGCCCCTCCATTTCCACCATAAGCGTGTCCACCTCTTGTGGTATGTCCAGTTCCACCACCACCACCAGCAACAATTAATCTATTGCCCAATGCGGTACCACCTCTACGAATATCAGATGCGCCTCCACCACTAGCTGCATAATAATAAAACCCATAAGCAGAAAGATAATTCATGGCTAATGCTACATAACCACCACCGTTAAATCCACCATTCACTCTCACAGAAGAATTTGATTGAGTTCCTCTACCTCCTACGTTTATATAAAGCGTTTGTCCAGGTGTAACTGCCAATAAACCTTTTGCATAAGCACCCTTTCCTCCCACACCAGATTGCGCTCCTCCACCTTCCGCACCCCATGTTTCAACCACTACACTTGTGACACCAGCTGGTACTACCCAAGTTTGTTGACTTCCATTATAATTAAAAGTTTGATTCACTGCAACACCCGTTTTTGCTTCTGCATAATAGGTTGTTGTAGAGGATACTGTTCTAGAATAGTTAACACCTGAACTCACAGTTGTCAAAGGTGTTCCACCAGATGCTACATTATACCAATTGATTACAGAGCCTGTAGTTGTGGCATTTAAATTACTTGATCCCCCAGAAAGCACCACAGATGGTGTTGCTGTAATCACTGGATCCGATGGCAAATCTGTTATACCAATTGTTTTTTGCACGGAAGCTACACAACCACTTGTATTTGTAAATGTATAATTAATAGTCGCCGTCCCCACTGCCAATGCATTTAACAAACCTGCACTAGAAATAGTTGCAATACTTGGATTAGCAGTTGACCATGCTCCACTTGCTGTCGTATTGGTTAATGTTGCTGTTGCATTTTTACAATAAGTATTAGAACCAACAATTGGATCTAAAATTGGCAAACTGGCAACTGTAATTGTTTTTTGTGCAGTCACTGTTCCACCACATCCACCATTAATTGTATAAATAATATTTGCAGTACCGACAGCTACTGGAGTCACTATACCAGTAGTTGCATTGACTGTTGCAATTGAAGTATTTGAACTAGACCAAGATCCTGTTCCACCAGATAATACCACATTGGTTGCAGTATACGTTGCTGAAGATCCAATACAGATTGTTGCGTCCCCATTCACTGTTCCAACACTTGCATTTGGAGTTACACTCACAACAATTGGGACTCTAGGGGATACACAGCTATTCACTTGTGTGATACTTATTTTTACGACACCATACCATCCGTTTCCAGTCATATCTGCACCGCCATCTGGGTTTGGCATAATTGCATTACCTGCAATCATTAATCCACTTTGCACGCCTCCAATATAACTAGATCCACCTCCACCACCTGCTCCTAATGCACCTCCAGATCCACCACCATAATATCCACCACCTCCGCCAGATCCATTCCATCCACCGGATGTTGCTGTATTATTTGCACCTTGTCCCAAAGTTCCAGCTGCACTATATGCACTGTTTGATCCTGCACTTCCACCTGCAGATTGTGTGGCACCACCACCACCCGTATAAGCATTACTTGTTACACCAGTTCCACCAGTTGCTGCACCACCATAACCACCTGCATAACTTGCTCCACTATAATATCCTGTACCACCACCACCTGCAGCGACAATGATTCTATTGCTTAATGCAGTGCCGCCCCTACGAACATCAGAAGCACCACCACCACTTGCTCCATAAGATGAACCAGCTTCGCTATAAGAATTTCCTCCTCCATTCCATCCTCCATATAAAGTAAGAGGTGGAGTATTCATTGCTAAACCAATCCCTCCAACATATACATTCAACACCTCACCTGGTGTAACTGCAATTGTACCTTTTGCATAAGCGCCTTTACCACCAACACTTCCTTGTGCACCACCACCAGATGCACCCCAGGTTTCAATGGTTACATTAGTTACATCATTTGGCACAGTGTAAGTTTGTACCCCACCCGTGTGATCAAATTTCTGTGAATTAATATAAGCCGCCTCCGCATAATAAGTTTTAGTAGTAGTGAATGGTGCAGTCGTATAATTTACACCACTCGCGACATTTGCTAAAGCAGTGCCTCCAGTAGCCACATCATACCAATTTATAGTAAAGCCAGTTGACACTGCGTTTAATGTTGATGTATAGCCAGCACACAATGTAGATGGGCTAGCCGTAACAACAGATGGTGTAGTTGGAGTTGGATAAACAATCACATTTGTTGATTGACTATTCACACAATTATCCGCATCTGTTTTAATATATTTAATGGCAACTGTTCCAGTTAGATTTCCTGTAACAACACCTGTATTGTCAATACTTGCAATAGCTGTATTTGTACTTGACCAAACACCACCTAATGTAGCATTCGTTAAAGTAATTGTACCTCCAACACCACAAACAGAAGTTGTACCTGTAATACTTGCAACTGTTGGCAATGCTTTTACTGTAATCGATTTTTGAGCTGTCACTGTACCACCACAACCACCAGAAATCGTATACACAATATTCGCTGTACCAGCACTTACTGTAGTCACAACACCTGTTATTGCATTGACTGTCGCAACTGCAGTGTTAGAACTTGACCAAGCACCAGTTCCACCTGCTAACACGACAGAAGTTGCTGTATAAGTTCCAGTAGAGCCAATACAAATGGTCGCATTTCCTGTAACAGAAGCCACACTTGCAGAAGTCGCTAAGTTCACCACAATAGGTACTCTAGATGATACGCAAGGATTTGTAACATATGTAATTACCACTGCACCATCTCCATCTTTACCTGTGATATTTGTTCCACCTAATGGATTTGGCATACTTGCATTTCCTGCAATAGTTTGTGCATTTGTAACTCCACCAATGTATGCAGATCCACCACCACCACCTGTGGAATAATTTGTCCTACCACCATAACCACCATAGTATCCACCCCCACCGCCACCAGTAGCTCCACCACCAGTTGTAGTGGCAGTTGTTACATTTTCTCCAATACCTAAACTAGCTCCTGCACTTTGCGTACCAGCCACACCTCCTGTGGTTCCCAAACCTGCAATACCATTCAATCCACCTCCAGCTCCTCCGTTACCAGAATTACATCCACCACCTCCACCACCACCAGCAACAATTACTCTATTAGCTAATGCCGTACCTCCTTTTCTAATATCAGTAGCACCACCACCACCTCCACCAGAATCATCATTATCACTATCATTGTCATCAGAATAACCACCGCCATTCCATCCACCTGATCCTAAAGCTGCTGTACTTCCACCTCTTCCTCCAACATATAATTTCAAAGTTTCACCTGGTGTCACAGTTAAAGCGCCTTTCGCGTATCCACCATTACCTCCATATCCGGCACCTATTGCATTATTGATCCAACCTCTTCCACCTTGTGCACCCCATGCTTCAATAGTGACAGAAGTTACTCCTGCTGGCACCACAAAATCTTGAACAGCACCTGTATAATTAAATGTTTGTGTTGAGTTAAATGCAGCTTCTGCATAAAATGTTTTTGCACTTGTAATTGCAGTTGTCGTGTAATTAGCTCCACTTGCTACTGATGATAATGCCGATCCGCCAGTTGCAACAGAATACCAATTGATGGTATTGCCTAAAGATGTTGCAGAAAGCACAGTTGTACTTCCAGAACAAATCGTTGCAGGCGTAGCTGTTAAACTACTTGGCGTTGCAGGTAAACTGTTGACTGTTATATTTGTATTGACAGTATTCACACAACCATTACCATTCGTAACTGTATAAGTAATTGATGCAGTACCAAAAGCCACTCCCGTTACTACACCAGCGTTATTTATTGTTAATATATTAGTATTTGAACTAGACCAGACACCTCCTACTGTCGCATTCGTTAATGTTATTGTTCCCGCTACATTACAAACTATTGTTGACCCAGTAATAGCAGCTATTGTTGGCAATCCATTGACAGTAATTGTTTTTTGTGCAAATGTCGTTCCTCCACAACCACCAGTGATGGTATATTTTATAACAGCAGTTCCCGCAGACACTGCTGTTACAATACCTGTGCTTGCATTCACAGTTGCTACAGCAGTATTAGAACTTGACCAAGCACCAGTACCTCCTGCTAGAACAACTGATGATGCAGAATAGGTTCCAGTTGCAGCTACACATATTGCATCAACACCCGTTACTGATGCAACACTTGCAGCCGTAGACATTGACACAACAATTGGCACACGTGGTGAAACACATGGATTGGTAAGGCCATTTGTAGTAATCACAATGTAACCATCACCAGCATTCGCACCTGCAGTCAACACTTGACTAGTACCTGAAGAAACAATATAAGATCCACCACCACCACCTGCTGTACCATCTGCAGTACCACTAGATCCTCCACTATATCCACCACCGCCACCTGCAGAACCACAACAAGATACATAGCCACCGCCTCCACCTCCATACCCACCTATACCACCAGCACTGGTAGCGGAACCAGGATAAACCTTTCCTGCATAACTTACACCACCACCTGTAGAGGATCCTGCGGTAAAAAAGCCTCCTCCACCGCCACCATAATATGCTACACCACCATTTCCATTTGCTCCACCAATATGCACAGGCCTATTACTTGGACCAGGAATACCATCTCCTCCAGATGTAGTTGTTAAACCTGGTCCACCATTCACCCCTCCATAATATGCACAATAAAATGCACCACCTCCTCCACCGGCTACCACCAATGGACTATTTGATGCATTTACAACAAAGGATCCACCACCACCACCTGCACCACAAGCATAATCTCCTCCCATTTTTCCAACTTGTAATGTTAAAATTTGACCAGGTGTAACTGCTAATGTAGTTTTTGCGCGCGCGCCGTAACCTCCCGTAAAACCATAACCAACTGTTGTACTATTTCCACCTTTTGCTCCATAAGCATCAATTGTAATGGATGTTACACCATTTGGAACAGTATATGTCTGAAGTGCACCCGTATAGTTATATGTTTGTGTATTTGTAAATGCAGCTTCTGCATAAAATGTAGCAGTACTTGAAATAGTTCCAGTAGTATAATTTGCGCCACTTGAAACAGTTGACAAAGCATTTCCACCAGTTGCAACATTATACCAATTAATTAAATTACCTGCAGATGTTGCATTTAAAATTGTCGTACCAGCATTACATAAAGTTGCCGGAGTCGCAGTTAAACCAGATGGAGTTGTAGGCAATGTTGCAACAGTGATTAATGAAGCAACATTATTCGTACAACCATTATTATCTGTGTAAGTATAGGTAATTGTTGAAGTGCCATATGCTATACCGCTGACTACACCAACCGAATTGATTGTTGCAATGGCTGTATTACTACTACTCCATGTCCCACCCAAAGTAGCATTTGTTAAAGTAGATGTGCCGCCTATATTACAAACTGTTGTTGTTCCACCAATGGCAGCAACAGTTGGCAATGGATTGATTGTAATAGATTTCGATTTGCTTACAGTTCCACCGCAACCACCACTAATGGTATAAGTAATGGATGCAGTGCCAGCAGCAATACCAGTGATCACACCAGTTGTTGCATTCACTGTTGCAACAGCAGTATTTGAACTACTCCATGATCCTGTACCACCTGACAAGACAACACTTGTAGCAGTATAAGTTCCAGTACCACCAACACAAATTGCATCAATACCGGTTACCGAAGCAACACTTGCCTGATTCACTAAAATTGTTCCTGTTTTAGTGATCGTACCGCAACCTCCAGTTAAGGTGATAGTGTAAGAAAAAGTTCCAGCGACTGTTGGGGTACCACTAATTGTATATACATTACTTGCCCAATTCCCATTAACACCATTTGGCAATCCAGTAGTATTTGCTCCTGTTGCTACTGTAGTTGAATAGGTAATATTTGTAAGTGACGCATTGATACATTTTGTTTGCGCATCAGAGCCTACAGCAGAAGTTAAAGCAATTGTATTGTTTGACAAAACTGTCGCAGTCACTGCAGTTCTTGATGCAGTGGTACAACCACCACCACTTGCATCTACATAATAAGTTGTTGTAGCAGATAAACTTGGCGTCGTAAAACTAGTACCAGTTCCCAATGAAGCACCTCCAGTGCTTGCACTATACCAATTGATCGTACCAGCGGATGCAACCGCAGCTAATGTTGCAAATCCAGGATTACAAGTAGACCCTCCAGTTACCGAAGTAATTGCAGGCGCACCTACTACTAAATTAATATTACTTGTTGATACAGCACAGCTTGGAGGATTACCAGATGCGCTAGTAGAAATTTTCCATTCTAATACATAAGTCCCCGTTGTTAAACCTGAAATAGTTGTTGTATTTGAATTTGCATTTGAAAAACTTGGGGTATTAGGTCCAGAAATTCGCGACCAAGTTCCAGTTCCACTTGATGGTGTATTCGCCGCAAGTGTAGTAGAAGTTCCAGAACACAAAACAATATTAGATCCTGCATTTGAAGTTGTTGGAATTGCATCAATAGTTACTGTTATGGTATTACTATATCCCACATTCGGCGTGCCAGAATTATCTGTTACTTTTCTTCTATAATATGTGGTGCTAGTGATATCAGAACCTATTGCATATGCAGTGCTAGTTGCTCCACTAATATCTGTCCATGTTGAATTATTTGTAGACTGTTGCCATTGATAACTGTACACGCCACTTCCGCCAATTGCACCACTAGTTGATGCAAATGTTCCTGGCGTATAACTTGTACAAACTTCAGTTGAAGTACCTCCTCCATTTAATGTGATGGTACCTCCTGAGAATAATTGAGTGATGGTAACATATCCAACTCCAGAATTAGTAGAAGCAAAATTTGAAATTGCATTCCCATTAAATGTTGTACTATTTTCATAATTTCCATCACTTGTTGAAATCATTGTTGCAGTATTATGCATAAAAGAACCACCACCACCTCCATACGCAATATCAGTATATGTTTGAGGAAGTGTATAAATAGTTGTAGCAATTGCTGCATATGACCCCCCTTGTCCACCAGAATAACCACCTCCACCTCCTCCTCTAACTAAAATATTAGAATTTCCTGAACCTCCTCCGCCAAAACCTCCATCTCCTCCATTATAACCTCCACTCGCCAAGCCTCCAATTGAACCATTTAAAAAAGCACCTCCACCTCCTGCTGTGGTAGCCTCTAAACCATTTGAATTAAATCCACCACCACCTGCTCCTGATGCACCATCGCCTGTACTATAATTACCACCATTCCCATTGACTCCACCACCACCAGAGTAGGTACTAGATCCAGCTAATGTTGTTTTTCCTGCACCTTTTTGATTATTTACATTTGGATAAGAGCCTGGCGCATAATCACCATTTCCGCCTCCCCCTCCTCCTGCAATAAAATATGGAGTAGTACCATTAACAACATAAGAACCACCACCACCACCACCACTATTATAACTTCCATTTCCTCCGGTACCAACTACCCCCATTTGACCTACAATAATTTTCAAAACAGTACCAGCTGTTAAATTAACCCTACCTTGCAAAATTGCTCCATTTCCTCCGCCAACGCCACCTCCCTTTGCTCCTGCTACTTTGATTTGATACAATCCACTGTTCGGCACTACCCATTCTTGTACCCCTTGTGTATTAATCGTCACAGCCCCATTTAAAGTATTACCTGAGCCATATGTTGCATTCACCTGCGCTTGAGTTGGACCAGTTCTTCCTGTCGCACCTGCATTGGTAAAATTATATACAACTTGCGCATTCAAGGAAACCTGAAATAAACTCAGCATCATTGCAACAAATGCAACAAAAAATTTCATCTTATTACCTAAAACCTTCTTCAATAAAAAATGGACCATAATCTAATTATCTAAATCTTGTAAAATATTATTTTTAATGCTATTTGTCTAAAATATACACATAGCTATACCTGTTTGCTGCTTGTGTTGTACCGTCACATGACTGAATCAATTCCATTTCACCTACGGCTTTTATTTCAACTAAGTGATCTCCTAATTTTGAAAGTGTTTTAAAAATTCTATTCGCTCTGCGTCTTGACAAATCATCATTATATGCTTCATCACCTGTACAATCCGCTGCTGAAACAATGACTATTTTTTTACCAGACATCTTTTTAACACGCTCAATTAATTTGTAGTAATCATTTAAATCTTCCTTCAGTATATACACCTGATTAAATGGATGGTGTAATACAGTATAATCAGATGACATTGTAGCAAGGGAATCAATCGCACGTTTAAATTGTCTTGGCATCACTGCAAGATCATTTGCCTTGATTGAATCTGCCGTATGTTTTCTAGCAAGCAAGATTTCTTCTGGCAGTTTTAATTGAATAGGCTCAACTTGTTTTGCATAAACATCCGCTGCGTTTGTTTGAAATCCATTGGTATTGATATCAATTTTATGCGTTACTGCATACGCATCTTTTATAACCAATTGATGCGTGCGATTTGGCCTAGCTTTAAATTGGTATTTTCCTTGATCATCTACAACAGCACTATCAACTATTTTTGAGACACCATCTACATCAACCTGTGTTAAATATACTACTGGCTTAATCTTCGAAAACGAATCCAATATAATTGAACCAGTCAAATCCACCATTTGCTTATTAAACTCAAATGCATACACTTCATCATCACCTGTTCTGTTTGAACTAAAATATCCATTTGCGCCATTGATTGAAAAAGTCAAATCGTCATTTGATGAATTCACCGGATAACCCAAATTCTTTACTTCTAATTCACCTTTATTGTTTTTTGCAATCCTGTAAATATCTAAACCGCCCATGCCCGCATGCCCGTTAGAACTAAAGAACAGTGTGCCATCATAAAAACTAGGGAACAATTCATTCGCAGCAGTATTAATTACTTGACCTGCATTTTGTGTATTTTTCCAAGAACCATCTGCATTTTGATCTACAAAGTAAATATCTGTTCCACCATATCCCGTTGTATCGTCAGAAACAAAATACAATCGCTTACCATCTGGTGTAATTGCAGGATGGAAATAACTAAAATCAGGTTGATTAAAAAATAGACGATTCGCTTTATCCCATTTACCACTCACCCATTTTGAAGACCATATTTCTAGTTGGTAAATCCCTTTCTTTCCTTTTTTTAATGCATTTTTTGTGAAATAAGCTTGCTTATAATCTGCAGTAAAACTTATCGAACCTGCATTTAACTTATTGTTAAATACAGATGAAAATTTTTGGCTACTACTATCTTTCCTGTTGTTAAAATACAATTGTGTGTATTGTTTACCATCCCATCCAGCAATCATATTTCTATTCTTTTTAGAACTAAGATGCGCCTCTCTATTGGAAACAAACACCAAACCATCCTTATAAGGGATGGCAGCAAAATCATTGAATCTTGAATTGAGAGGAAGTGATTTCAATTTGTAATCCAATGAATCCATATAGAATTGGTCTAAATGTGTAAACCCAAATAATCTTGCATCTACCAAAAGGGATTGTTCTAATGCTTTTATTTTTTGGTATTGCACAGTTGCTTCTTCGTATCTACCCTTTGTTGCATACAACTCCGCTAACTGATTATCAATTTTCGCTCCTCTTAAAAATGCTTTTTCAAAATAGATAGCTGCACTATCCAATTGATTCATTTTTAAATAACTTGTTGCTAATTTAAAGATAGCGCTAGCATCCTGTCCCTTATTATTGATGTACTTTGTATAATTTGGTATTGCAAATGCGTATCTAAATGATTCAAATTCTTTGTTTGCTTTTTTTAATACCGCTCTATTCCCTTGAGCCGATACATTTACAATCGAACAAACTGAAAGTAGGAGCAATGAAAATCTTTTTGTCATAATGAAAAGTCTAGGTGAAACAGCTTAAAATTTATTAGCGTCAGAACAATTAATATTGGATTAGAAATAGCGTGCAGATTTAACTTTGGCTTTTATCGTTCCCCATTCATAGCGCAGCATGATTTCATGCGAACCATTGTTATAATATTTCAATGGAGAAATTGTTTTGTCATAGGCATATCCAAATTTCAAATTGGAAGAAGCCTGTATTTCGAACATCGCAATAACTGCATCATTCGTTCTATAAGACATACCCAGACCAAACATATTTTTCAACCAAACATTTGTATTCAAATCAACTTGCACAGGCGCACCCTCTACTAGTTTGATCATGGTAGAAGGTTTAATATGCAAATCATCATTGATTTTAAACACATAACCACTTGTAACAAATAGATGGAAGTTATTTGCTTTTTGTATGCCGGAATGCATCACATCAAATGCACTTAGTCTTGATCTTAAAATATTTGGTACAGAAACACCAGCATAATAATTTTCTGTATTGTAAAATAAACCTAAACCCAGATTAGGCATCCACTCATTTAAATTTGCATAAAAAGCTGGATCGGTATTGGTATACCTATTGGAGACATTCATCAAATCAATTCGATAATTCATTAATCCACCACTCAAACCTCCACTTAAAACGCCTTTGTCAGATACACGCACTTTTGTCGAAAGCATGATATTAGCACCTGTTGCTTTTTCCACTCCTAGCTTGTCGTCAAATACCTGCGCACCCCATCCACCATTGATATTGTCAAAAGCTTTGTCCAAACTTACAGAGGTCGTTCTTGGAGCACCCTTTAACCCCAACCACTGATTGCGTTGAAAAAAGTTAAGTCCTAAAGCTTCACGATTTCCAGCATAAGCAGGATTGACCCCCAACATATTGTACATATACTGTGAATACATCGGTTCAGTTTGAGTAAAAGCGAGTTTTCCAGCGAAAAGAAAAACAACGAATACCCCCATTTTTTTGCACCTAATCCAATTGGCCATTTGTTTCATTTATGATCAAGTCTTTAAAAAAAACATATTACCAGCCATATGTCAATCTGTCTTTCATTATCCTGGTTTTACAAAATAAATTTTGCGACAAAATTAGAACATAATAACAAATATTGTAATATGATATTAAATACAATATTCACTTTATTGTGTATTCTACAAAAAAAATGTAAGGTAGATTTGTATCGATTTATAAACGTGGACAAAAAATGAAAATTCAACATGAATTTCATGATTATAAAGATGCCAAAACTTAATTCAGGTAAGCGACTAGCATGTTTTTGCGCTTAAAATATGACAAATATCATGGCGCAAAATGCTTGAACAAGATTCTATCAAAAATAAACATGAAAAGCAGGGGTGTATAAATTGTGCCAATATGGCACGATTCATACCTAGCACCCAATGATAACTTAAAGATATTACTCCCCTTTTCTATACTTCAAGGGACTCAAACCTATTCCTTTACTATTGACAATTTTGACTAATAAAAGGGTCGACACCTGGGTAGTTTTTAGACTTTGCTGCCTGTAAAGTACCGCAAGCTTGAAGTTTTTTCCCAAGGGCAATCAAGGACATAGCTTTGAAAAATTCAGACTTCCCTGTATTGGCTGTAGGTAGCTGAATTGCTTTGTCAAAATAGAGGATGGCTTTGTCAAAATTCTTGTTGGTATAAAAGCAAATACCTACATTTTCTAAATGCGTATAATTGGAAGGATCCGCCAGGCTTGCTTTGATATAGTAATTGGCTGCATTACCGTATTGACCTTTTTGAAATGCTTGCGCACCAAGTACTGCATAATTAGGTAGACTACCATTCAATACAGCGTTGCCATAAATCAAACTACTTGTCTTAACAAATAAAGCACTGTCAGCAGGAAATTGTTTTATTGCCGAATCCAAAAGCAACTTTGTGCTAGTAATTGGTGTTTGATTGATCTCTACCAATGCCAATATATATTGATTCCAGCCCTCAGCAGTATTGCGATATTTTATATAGGTTTTAAATGCTTTTGTTGCTTCTGCAGTATCCTTCATTTTAGCAGATGCAAAAATCATATTCTTGTAATAACTAGTTGCCCTAGGCCAATTGTAAAATGCTTTTTTGGCATAGTAAAATGTACTATCATATTTAACTTGAACTGAGAAGACAGCTGTTTTAATAAAGTCATTGTAATGCAAATAAGGATTCACATTATCTGATTCATTTAATAAACGCATTGCTTGGTCAAACTGTTTTTCCCTTAAATAATATCTTGCAACCAATGCTTTAATAGGCAAAGTTGATGTGGATAAATTTGGTATGGCAGGGAATGCATCTTTCACTTCATCTAAAGCCATTTTTGGCTCTTCATTGATTTCTCCCATCACATATTTTTGCACTTTTAAAGAGGTATAGGTTTGATAGTTCACATACATAGCACCTATGATTAAAAGCATTGCAACAAGAAGAAAAACTACAGCCAATTGACCCAATGGTTTAGGCTTTTGAGTAGAAGTAATAAAATGCAAAGGGGTTAACAAAAGCGCAGCTGAAACCGCAAACATGGTTTGCATAGAAGTTCGCTCTACTGGGAAATTAAAAAAGGCATCTACAAAATAACAAGCAATTGCCATCAAAGCGATTGAAGCAATGAGTCGGTGATTTGTATCGGTGGTTTTTTGCCAAACTCTAACAACAGCATACCCTAATAGTAAAAATAGGGCGAGGAATGCAAGACCTCCTATCAAACCCAGGTCTGCAAACATTTCTATAAAATCATTATGACAATGATAAGGGACAAATAAGTCGTTCGTGTATTCTTTTTCATATGGTATGGAAGCTAATTTCCAATTACCATATCCAGCACCTAATAAAGGATGTTTGATAGCGTAATCAATAGCACCCTTCCATAAATGAATTCTACTATTTTGTTCACTAGCTACATTGATATCACCTGCCCTTTTTGTGATCGTACCATATCCACCTTGAAAGCCTTGTAAGTCAACCGCTTTTGACAACATTGCATTCGCAGCTAAAAAAGCAAAAAAGATAGGAATAATAAAATAAGCGATTTGAATACCGATTGTTTTAATCCCTTCTTTTTTATACAATAAATAAATGGCAATCGTAAATAGAACAAATATCACAGCCAAGCCTACATAGGTAGACCTTGTATTCAAAATAAATAGCGCCATGATGCCTAAAAATAAGATAATCAAACCTGCGACCTTACCCAATACTTTATTGTGTAAGATGACAAAAAGTAAAAATGGAAATTTAATCAATAGACTTGCTGCCATCACGTTTTTATTACCGTTCTTACCCGTTAAGCTTACAATGTTTTGGTCCAAATTCATGTCCACCATATTCTTTGAAAACTCAGAAATCACATATAGGGCATCGAATAATAAAACGACTGCAACAAAAATGGACACAAGATTAAATAATGCTGGAAGTGCTTTTTTATAATACAGTATGGATAAATTAATGAAGATTAAGTAGGTACTCATTAATCGTGCTAAACAAACCAAGGACTCAATACTATTTAAAGCATAACTTAATGAAAGTATGGCCCAAATTACCAAGAGACTGTATACAAGTGTAAATTTCAAATTCAATACGGCATCGATAGCAGCTTTAAATTTGCCTTTATTGAAAAACAAATAGCTCAATACAAGCAAATCTAATATGGAGACATAAAGCCATTGTGCCCCCATTACATCTGCACCCCCTAAGTCGGGAATAAAATGCACCATTAGATACAAAAACGTACAAAATCCAACACCCCATTGATTGGTCTCCGTCTTACTCATAGCTTATCTTTATTGGCCGTAAAGATAAGATAATAGTTTACTTATATATAAGAATCTGGCCTATTCTATGATACGTTCAATGGTATGCACCACCCCATGAGTAGCCATCGTGTTATGTTTGATTACTTTGATAGGCATAAGATTCGAATCACCCTTTACCATATAGTCATTACCATTCACCATGAAGTTGATTTGCCTTCCATTGATCATGTGTACTTGAGCCGCCTGTAGCCAGTCTGAGGAAAACACACGCTCTTTAGTGATATGATAAGATAATAAAGCAACCATTTTTTTATAGTCTGCGCTATCAATGGAAGCTATCGTTGGATACCCTGCTAATTTAAAAGCTTGATTGGTGGGTGCAAACAAAGTGAACTTACAACCACATACTAGTGCATTCATCAAATCAGTTCCTCCCTTTGATGTTTTTTGTAATGCCGCATTAAAGAAACTAAGACTTGTGTCAATAGCTACTACTTCAAGCAGATCCCCTTCAGCAGGTAAAGTCAATTTCGAAGGAATATGTATAATGCCATTAGATTGTAAAATATCTGTTCTTATAACTTTGATGCCATTCACAAATAAGCCCTGCGTATTCCTTGTAACAAAAGAGGAATCTCCACCAATTGAAATTTCATTATAATACACACCCAATTTAAAATCATCTAGAAAAAGTCTTGTGGGAAGAATCTGATACTTAATTAATTTTTCTAGTTGCTTAGTAGGCATTAAATTAATTTGCTCCAATGTTAAACCAGAAGCGATCATCACTTCATTAGTTGGTGCAAAAACAGTAAAAGTACCTGGACTATCTAAAAGTGGCTGTAAGCCTGTTTTAATCACTGCGGCTTGTAAGATGGTGAAATCATTGCTTGTCGCAATTTTTTTCGCAATACTTATTTTCAATGGAGCAGCACCATCTCCCATGCGCTTATCACAAGCCATCAATAATAAAGCAACTAAAGATACGGTTACAGATTGTCTAAAACAGTTTCTAAGCAAATGCATAATTCATTGTATTTAATTTAAAAGCGAAATCACTTTGCAAAGAAATTAAATATATATTTTTTACCACCTGACCACCATTAGAACCGAAACTGATTCTCGTTAATGTTACTTTTTTAGCAAATCCCTTATCTCAGTCAACAACTTATCTGTAGCATTTAAAGTAGGTTGCTCATTGGCAATTTTATCAGCCGCCGCTTGTCTTTCCTTAACCTTGTTCACCCCTTTAATGACAATGAAAAGTACTAATGCAATGAATACAAACTGAATGATTGCCGCAAGTGATTTACCATACTTTACTGCACCCCAAGCTAATTTATCAATATCTGCAACGCCAGCTGCATTGATTGCGGGTGTGAGTATTAATGGGGTAATGATATCCTCTACCAAAGAGCTCACAATGCCGCCAAAAGCAGCACCAATCACAACAGCTACCGACAATTCGATCACATTGCCCTTAATGGCGAAATCTTTAAATTCTTTTATCCATCCCATAATCTGTTATTTTGTAGTAAATTTAAGCTTTAAAACTATCTATTTTGGAAAACGTTAGCTGTTATTACAATGGACATATAAGTTCTTTTAGCCAAACAGGCATGTCTTTAAATGATCTATTGGTCCAAAGAGGCTATGGCATTTTTGACTATTTAAGAGTGGTAGACAATCAACCATTATTTGTTGAGGACCATTTGGACAGATTATACCAATCTGCGTCTATCATGCATATGGTAGTGCCGGAGTCAAAAGAAACAATATTAAAAATTGTTTTAGAATTAGTTGCGAAAAATAATATGCCTTATTCTGGCTTAAAGTTGATTGTATCAGGAGGTGATAGTTCAGATGGATATACCTTGGAACAACCAAGATTAACGATTATTCAACAGCCATTACCTGTTCCTTCTAACCAATTTTCTGTTAGTCCATTTGTATTAATGAGCCATCCGTTTCAACGTCAATTGCCAGAAGTTAAAACAACAGATTACTTAATGGCTATCTACTTACAGCCAAAATTAAAGGCATTCGGTGGTCAAGATATTTTATATACCCACGAAGACATGGTGAAGGAATGTCCAAGATCTAATATTTTTATGATCACCGCAGAAGGAACAATTGTGACGCCTAAAGAGCATATATTAAAAGGAATTACTAGAAAAAATATCCTAGCTACAGCAAAAGCTTCTGGCATATCAGTAGAAGAAAGACCGATCAGTTTAGAAGAAATCAAAACTGCAAAAGGTGCTTTCATTGCAAGTTCTACTAAACGCATAATCCCTGTAAGCAAAATAGACGAATCCGTGATTGCCACAGACTCGCCTATTTTAGAAAAAGTTTTCAACTTATTGGTTGAAAAAGAACAAGCTTATATCAATCGCTAGTTTTATTTCACTAGCTTTCTTAATGCTTCTAATTTAGCAACGTAAAGGCTACGACCATGCGTGCCTAACACAATTTCATTGTCTCTTGGATGAATTTCTAAGTCATGTACTGGAACACTTGCAGGTAATCCTTTATTCCAAGCCATTGAACTAAGTCCCCCATCAATGCTTACATATAAGCCACCATCTGTTCCTACATACAATACTTTATCAGATACGGCATCTTCTTTAATTACATTCACAGGCTCAGCTGGCAAGTCTTTCATGATCTGCTTCCATGTTGCACCATAATCATCACTTTGATATACATAAGCATTGAAATGATCATTACGATATCCATTCAAAGTAATATAAACTCTAGAAACACTGTACTTACTCGCTACAACCCTACTCACATACAATCCCTTTGGTAATTTTTGATTAATCAATACAAAAGTATTACCTCCATCTTTGGACACTTGCACATTGCCATCATCGGTTCCAACATAGATTAATCCAAAACGAATTGGACTTTCACTCATAGTCGTTAATGTTCCAAAAGGGACATCACCTTGAACTGGATCTGTAGTAAGGTCTGTACTTAAAGTGACCAAACTATCCCCTTTACTCATAGAACGGTGAAACTTATTAGATCCAAAATAAAATACATCTTGATTGTGGCGACTAATTAAAATAGGTGACTGCCAATTATATCGAATTGCAGGTTCTCCTAAATCTCTTGATGGGCGTACCATCTTACGCTCTTTAGTTGCTAAATTTTGCCTAGTGTAAAATCCAAACTGAGATCCACTATACACTGTTTTATTGTCTCTCCAATCCACTTGAACCTGCATGCCATCCCCGCCTCCTATCATCGTATATGGATGATGGCCGTTGTCATACCAGTCATAATTTTCTTTTGTTGTACTTGCTGCAAACCATGTACCATTATCTTGTAATCCACCATACACATTATAAGGCTTGGCCATATCTACAGTAATATTGTAAAACTGACCTACTGCAGGCGTGTTGGCTTTAAACCAATGCGCACCATTATCATAAGTAATATTACATCCGCCGTCATTACCTATGATCATATGACTATCACGTTGACCATTCATCCAAACAAAATGGTGGTCAGAATGCACATTCTCTTTACCAATTTCTTTAAAGGTTTTTCCGCCATCCGTGCTTAATAATACGCCTACGCCTGTGATTGCAATTTTATCAGGATTACTAGGACTAACAAATACTTTACCAAAATAATACCCATAAGTACTGTATAAGTCAATCGGCTTCGCATGTGTTTTCATCCAGCTTGTTCCACCATTCTCTGAACGGTATACCTGTGCTCCATATATTGGAGTTTCAAATAATGCGGTATTTGCGTCATATAAATAATCCCAGATACAATTAGGCGCTAATTTACCCGACTTAACATCCTGCTTAATGCTTTCTGCAGTATACTTTACTGGAATACCATTACGTGGAGACTTTAAAAATGCATTTAATTTTCGATCATCCAATGAAAGAAACTGATCTACTGTTAATGTTTTGAAATCTCTTAATACATACTTAGAAGTATCAGCTGCTTTTTGCATTGCGGTATCGGGTTGATGAAAATTATTATCAACTATCGCATAAACAATCGACGGGTTCTTTGGATACACCGCCAATCCAATCCTTCCTACTCCTTCACCAAATGGGAATCCGCTTGTTGGTGTAGATAATAAAGTCCAATGATCACCACCATCTGTACTTTTATAAATACCTGATGTTTTACCAGCTTCTTCAAAATTAGATGCAGTTCTTGTTCTATACCACATTGCAGCATATAAAACCTGTTCGTTACTTGGATCCATATCTACATCCACTGCTCCAGTTGTAGCATCTAATGACAATGTTTGATTCCAGGTTTTACCTGCATCTGTTGTTTTATAGATTCCTCTTTCTTTGTTTTCAGAATATAGATGTCCTAAAACCGCTACCCATGCAGTGTTGGGATCTTTCGCAGACAATTGAATTTTACCAATATGATGGCTCTCTGGAAGGCCAAGATAATCCCAGCTCTTCCCGTTATTGGATGTTCTATATACACCTAAGCCTGCATAAGTTGACCTGCTACTATTTACCTCTCCTGTACCAACCCAAATGATTTTATTTTGCCAATTCACAGCGATATCTCCAATGGTTAAAATATCTGTAGAATCAAATATGGGTGTGAAACTTTGTCCATTGTTTTGCGTATGCCATAATCCACCAGAAGCATAAGCCACATAGAACTCTGTAGGATCCTGAGGGTTAACCTCGATATCTACCACACGTCCACTCATGACTGTTGGGCCAATATTCCTGAAACTCGTTTCGTTTAATACGGAACGACTCAACAATTGCTTACGTTGATCGATTGATTTTAATCTTTCTTGAGCGGGAGTGGATTTAATTTGTGCCTGTGTAATAAAAGCACATAAGAGCGCTGAAATAGCGAAAAGTCTTTTCATGCAATCAAAATTTTATTAAGATTTTGAAGTTAAGACTTTTTCAAAAGCCATACTAAAAAATATGATTAATGCTGAATGACCCCGTCAACTAGGACAACATCGGATAAATACCCTGTACAAATGGCTTTTACCAAGATGGTATCTCCTATTTTAAAAGCAGTACTACTGTCTTTTAATGTAATAAACACATTTGACAGCTCCATTCCCGAGCCTAATAAAACCGTTTTTTGACGGGCTTGATCCTGAGCGATTGTCAATACTGCACCCCTTACTTCAATTGCCTTATTCAAATACATTTGATTTGCAGCTTGCTCATTGGTAGAGAAAGCAGTGCTCAAAGCGGTCGCAGAAATAGAAATTGACACCTCATTGTTCACATCACGGTGATGCTTTACTGAATAAACAAAGACATAATAATAAGTACCCCCAGCAATCAATATTGCCAAAATCAAACCTACCACCAATAACTTCTTGAACATACTTATAAATTTATATTTTTCAAAGCCTTAGGTTTTTTTAAAGTAAATGCCCTCACCAGGTTGAAGCCAAATCTTAGGTCTTTATTTGTCCAACTTCCAGTAGTTTCATTGATAAATGTGCGCTCTGTCATGCCAGTTGAATTGGTAACATGCAACTGAAAGACATGGCCTCCAGTTTCAATGTCTAAACCTAATGTGAGTGGATCATGATACCCCTCTAATTTGTCTATACGATAGAAATATTCTCCAGTGATATTCACTCTTTTGCTTATCCTTTGTCTCATGCTAATACCAATTGATTTAAAATCGTTTGGCGAACTGCTTTTCTCTACTAAATTATAATGCACCACTGTTGGCGTGATCTGCATAGAGAAATAGTCGTTGAACTTTCTAGCGATCAACAATTGATGTGTGTAAGATATTTTATCCGAACTATATTCAATGTATTGTGCATTTGGCGCTGACCTAAGTGACTTATAAATGATAGTACTTACCCAACTAATCCCAACAGGTATTTCTTTCAAACCTGTTTGCTGCTGTAACAATTTATACTTTACAAAACCATCATATTGTTTTTGATAAGTGCTTCTACCTACCCCAAACATAAAACGTTTTGTCAAACCATAATCTAATCCCATTCGCATGGTTGCCTGGTCAATACCAAACAGTTCATATCCACCTTGGTTGATGGCGCCGAATCGATGTAGGATTTTAAAATCAAGCACACCCACGCCTACATTTTCAATAGATTGTCCATTCACAACCCTACTCGACTTAAATGTAGCAGTGGCAATGTCCTGTACTTTTACCGTATCTTTTTCTGCAAATAGATCGATATCCTGTGCATTCAATTGAATTTTGCTCAAGGGCACTAAAAGACAAATGAATACAAATTTTTTAAGCTGCTTCAATGTTTAATATTTACAGTTGATTTGAATGTTTGCTTCTGATGCGATTTTGTCTCCAATATAAGACCCTTTAATACCATATTGTTTAATTGGTATTTTAAATGCACCAATAATATTAGGCTTGCCTGCTTTTAATTGCATCACCCCTTCTGTACTCACTTTATTGGTTACCCCATGTATCGTCAAATTGCCTTCTACTTTAATTGGATAGTCTCCGTCCTTTCCAAAATTTACTTCCTTCACATTGGTAATATACCCTTTAAAATCTGCCTTTGGAAACTGAGTAGATTCCATATAATTTTCATTAAAATGATCTTCCATAAGTTGATTCTCAAATTTGAATCCCTTAACCAAAACTGCAAAAACGATTTGGCCTGTTGCACTTACAAATTTTGAATCTGTTTGATTGTTCACACCAACTATCTTAACTTCTTTACCCGTAGCATTAAAAACGATCTGCCCAGTTTTGGTGCCATACACTTGTTGTGCGGTTGCAATAGTTGCAAATGCGATCAAACAAATACTTAGTATAAGTTTTTTCATGCTTTATATTTTCTAGTTATTTAATGCGCCTTTCTTGATCCAAGACTGAATTTTACTAATAGAACAATTGTCCATCTTTGCGCCATTTCTTGGCATTGGCGAAGCTTTTCCATTTTGTAAAATAGAATTCAACAAACTACCATTGCTAACATAAGGCTTCATTGCTGCATAGGTATTTAAATAAATACCGCCGCCAATACTGTTTGCCGCTGCCCCATGACAATAGTTACATTCAGCATTCAAAATTGAAACAATTTGATTCGAGTAAGTTACATTGGTTGTGTCACATGTTGCCGCTGTCGTTGGATAAACAACATCTGCTTTATCATAAAAGCAAGACGTCCATGTCATACAAAGAAAAGACAAGCATAAAACGATGTAGAATGGCTTTAGTATATGATTATTCTTTTTCATTTTTAATTATTTAAAGTGCCCTGACTAATCCAAGCCGCTATTTTACTAATATCACATGCACTTAATTTTGTAGTACTGGATGGCATTGGGATATAGCCTGTAGTATGAGATATTGAACCAACCAATCTTGCACTTGCGGCTTTTGCACCGGCATAAGTTGTTAAGTTGATGCCACCAGAAGGAGCTGTTGCATTGTGACAGCCATTACAATTGCTTGCAAAAATAGGCAATACATTTGTTGCAAAAGACATATTTGTGGTCACACAGGCACTTGAACTGGTATTGGTACAAGCATTGTTTTTAGCCCCCTGCTGTATCCATTTATACACTAAAGCAATTTGTGTTTGCGTAAATGGAGGCACTGGCGCCATTGGCATTCTATCCCCCGGATCTGAGTCTATCAAAGATTTATACAACTTACTATTCATCGGATCTCCCGCCCTAACAATCTTCATAATATTCGCATAATCTGTCAATACGATACCGTCTGCTCTGGTGATTGCATTATGACAACCACTCATGGCACAGCTTGATTGAATTAAAGGGAAAAATTGAGAAGCAAAATAAACAGTATCTGGATTACAAGTAATGGCAGTGGTGTCTGTTCCTGGATTTGCAGAACCGTTTGTATCTACAGGAATGGGTACAATAGAGGTGTCCGTATTTATTTGATACGCCGGATTTAAAGCAGCAATTTCATGACGACAAGCAAAAAACAATAAAATAAAAGTTGCCAAAAACAACAAATGCTTGATTTTCATGAAAAGTAAAAATTTAGAACTTGATTCAATAAAGAATAATACAAAGATATCTGAATATCAATGCCTTGCTACAAAGTTATTGCAATTCGCTTGTTAAGCAAATGATTTAACAGTTTTTAAGAAATGACTTTTATCAGAAATAACCAATTTGCAAAAACAAAGTTTAAACATGCATTTATTTTTATCGTAATATTGGGTATGCATATACTAATTGTTAATAATACAAGCATACCAGTCCAAAAATATGGAGGCACAGAAAGGGTTATATGGTGGCTTGGCAAACAATTGGTGAAAATGGGGCATCAAGTTTCCTATTTAGTTTCATCAGGATCCTATTGTGACTTTGCCGGAGTGCATGTCCTTGATCACAACATCCCCTTTAATCAACAAATTCCAGCAGGTGTTGACGTAGTACATTTAAATTGTAAAGTCAATGAAACACCAAAGATTCCTTATATCATCACTTTACATGGCAATACCAATGACCAAGCGCCATTAGATATCAATACTGTTTTTGTATCCAAAAATCATGCTAGCAGATATGGCAGTGCGTCTTTTGTGCACAATGGGATTGACCCAGCAGATTATGGAGACCCTGGACTGAATCAATCCAGAAATTATTTTCATTTTTTAGGAGATGCTGCTTGGAGTGTTAAAAATCTGAGAGGTGCAATTAAAATTGCACAAAAAGCAAAGATTAGTTTAAGAGTAATCGGTGGCAAAAGATTCAATTTAAATCAAGGCATCCGATTCACATTTGACCCTCAAATTCGATTTGACGGCATGAAAGGTGGTGCCGAAAAGAACGCATTATTAAAAGGCTCTAAAGGACTCATCTTCCCTGTATTATGGAATGAACCTTTTGGCCTTTCCATTGTAGAGAGCATTTATTTTGGTTGTCCAGCATTTGGCACTCCATACGGATCGCTTCAAGAAATTATCCAACCAGAAGTGGGCTTCACAAGCAATTCAATGATTGAACTTGTTGATGCTGTTAAAAATGCAGATCAGTTTAATAAAAAAATATGTCATGATTACGTGATGTCAAATTTCACTAGCACACAGATGGCCGCCAATTATTTGACCAAATACGAAACCGTTCTAAATGGTCAAAATCTTAACCAAACAACACCCATTTTAAAGGAAATTCAAAGGGATAAATTCCTCCCTTTTCTGCCCTAATCTAAGTAACTTTGCAATACTTAAAAAAGCCCCTTTCATGCCCCTAAACAACCAGTACAAAGACCTAAGATTTGAAGCGCTTTTTAATTCAGCATCCATGGGTATTATTGTGGTGAATGGCAAAGGGGAAATCGTGATGTCCAACCATTTTGCGAACAAGTTATTTGGTTACCAAGAAGCAGAAATCATTGCAGAAAAATTAGAAAAACTCATCCCTCAGAGGTACCATCATGCCCATGTCAAGCATCGAGATGGTTATGTAGAAAGTCCGCAAGCAAGAACAATGGGATTGGGAATGACTTTGAGTGCATTAAGAAAAGACGGCACTGAATTTCCAGTGGAGATTAGCCTAGGACACTTTGAAACAGAAGAGTCAAAATATGTCATCGCTTTTATATCCGATATTACTAAGCGTCAAGAGTCTGAAGCCGAAATCAGAAACCTCAATACCAGCTTAGAAGAGAAAGTAAAAAGAAGAACAGAGGAATTACAAAAAACCTTAACTGAATTGCAAGCTTCTAAAGATAGCCTCACCAAATCTCTTGAAAAAGAGAAAGAAGTGAACGATCTTAAATCAAGATTCGTTTCCATGGCTTCTCATGAGTTTAGAACACCGTTGAGTACGATTCTTTCCTCTATTTCATTATTAGCAAAATATGAAACAACCGAAGACCAACCTAAAAGAGATAAACATATTGATCGTATCAAGTCCTCTGTTAAAACATTAACAGATATATTGAATGAATTTTTATCACTAGGCAAGATAGAGGAAGGAAAAGTAGAAGTAAATTTCGAGAATTTCGATTTGAACCTATTTATCCAAGGCGTCATGAATGAAATGAATGTATTGTTGAAAAACGGACAGGAATTGATGCACGAAAATAATAACATCACAATATGTCATTCAGACGCAAGCTTACTAAAACATGTACTCATAAATTTAGTATCCAATGCTATTAAGTTTTCGCCAGAAGACAAAGCCATTAAAATCGAAACCAGCATTCAAGGCGATTATATACAAATAAAAGTAATTGATCAAGGCATTGGCATTCCCGAGAAGGACCAGGTCCATTTATTTGAAAGATTCTTTAGAGCTACCAATGTGACCAATATACAAGGCACGGGACTTGGATTGCATATTGTTGGAAGGTATATTGAATTATTAAATGGCAAAATAAGCTACCAAAGTCAACTAGAGTCGGGTAGTATTTTTTGCATTGAACTTCCCAACCAACCTCAAAATGATTTTAATTAAATTAGGCCTATGGAAAAGATATTACTAATAGAAGACAATGAAGCTTTAAGAGAAAATACAGCCGAAATATTAACCCTTGCACAATACGAAGTCATTGTTGCGGAAAATGGGAAAGTTGGTATTGAAATGGCAAGATTACACCTTCCTGATTTGATCATCTGTGATATTATGATGCCCGTATTAGACGGCTATGGTGTTTTTCAAATCATTAGTAAAGCACCTGAATTACAACAAATACCTTTTATATTTTTAAGCGCAAAAAGTGAAAGAAATGACCTTAGAAAAGGCATGGAAATGGGTGCGGATGATTATATCACCAAACCATTCACAGATTCCGAATTAATCAATGCTATTCAAACTAGATTAGAAAAAGCTAAGCGCACACAAGTCAATTTAATAAAGGGCATTGAAGGTTGGTATCAGATTTTAACAGACTTAGGTAAGAAAGACGAAATGCATAATGCATTAGAACAACATGATATTGTTGAATACAAGAAGAAACAAATTGTGTATTCCGAAGGACAGCATCCCAATAAGCTGTATTATATAGAATCTGGCAAAGTGAAAATTTACAAAACCAGCGAAACAGGCAAAGAGTTCATCACTAGCCTACTCTCTGCTGGCGACTTTTTTGGGCATATTGCATTGCTCGAAAACAAGACCTATTTTGAATTTGCTGAAACCTTAGAGGAATCCAATATTCGCGTGATTCCAAAAAAAGAATTCGAAGACCTATTAACACAACACCAAGAGATTGCTTTAAAAGTCATCAAATTATTAGCCAACAACATATCTGAGAAAGAAGATCAATTAGTCGCACTTGCCTACCATAGCTTAAGAAAAAGAGTAGCTGACGCGCTTTTAACCTTGAAGAAAAAATATGACCAGCAAGATGAAGCATTATTCTCTATTGCAATATCCAGGGAGGATTTAGCAAATATTGCAGGCACTGCAACAGAAAGTCTTATTAGAACATTGAGCGATTTTAAATCCGAAAAATTAATCGCAATCAAGGAAGGGAAAATCACCTTACTAGAAGAAAAGAAATTGGCACAATTGTGTAATTAATGCTCAATTGAATTGACAGCATCTAATTTTTGATCAATAGCATGTTTCCAATGAATGAATTCGTTTTCTAAATAATTTACTTGTTGCTTATCTTTTTTTAATAAAAGAGGCTCAACAATGCCACTTGCCTTAAGTAACAAGATGTCTTTTTTAATAAGCTGCAAAGCTGCTTCCCTATTTAAAATTTGTTGTTGCATATCTTCTGCCCAAACAATCAAGCTAAGTTCTACAAGTGCATCTATATAGTCTGTCAATTTTCTTTTGATAAATGCCTGCTCCTCTTGGATAAAATCCAATGTTCGAATTAACGACTCCAATTCTTGTATGAAAAGTTCTTTTTTCATTTTACTTAATTATGACAAGCTGCAACTGAAGCACCATTGTCAATCATTGGACTGATATATGGAATACCCAAGTTCATCCCTCTTAATATTAATAACAGGCCCATACTAAATAACATATAAGGCAATGCCTTTTGAATGTTTTGTCTAAATGCCAATCCCATTAACTGTCCTCCAAATGCAACCAATAACAAGGCTGGCAAAGTGCCTAGACCAAATAAGACCATGAATAATCCACTTTGTACAACAGACTGGTTAGCCCAAGCAGACCCTAATGCTAAATAGATCATACCACATGGCAAAAGGCCATTCAATAATCCAATGATCAAAAAAGAGGATACGCTGTTTTGTTTTAATAATTTACCAAGTGCTGCAAGGATTGGTTGCTGTATCCAATCAATTTTTAAAAACCCCAACTTTCGTTTCGGATGCAAATAAAATACCCATAGCACATAAGCAAGCATCAATCCACCTATTACAATACTTAAATGTTGCTGAACATTATAAAAAGGAATTTGCCTTCCAAAAAGGCCAATAAAAACACCAAGTATACCATAAGTCATGATTTTGCCCAAATGGTATAAAAATGTAGCAATTACTTTTTGGATAGGATTCAGATGCAAAATAGGAAGTGCCATTACCAAGGGTCCACACATACCAATGCAATGGACACTTCCTAGTAAACCCATGAAAAAACCAATCTCCAAAAAGTTACTATTGAACATGATTATAAAAATATTTTTTGCTCATAATAATACGCCACCCCAGATTTTACAAGGTCCAACTTGATGGTATAATTCCCTTTCTTTTGTTGATTTGTCTTAAATGCAGCAAATGCATTTAAAGTTTCAAAATCAAAACTTAGGTCCTGTTGCTTGTCCGCTGCATAATACAGATGCGCCTTCCCTTTCACATTTACACCATTGAATACTGCTGGCAACGACAATTTGATAGAATCCATCTCGTATTTTACAATTAAATCACCCCCAAGTGCTTTCGCCCTAGCAGACGCATCAATAACGTCCTGGTATTTTAATTCAGCAGCGTAATAATCATTTTCAACCAGGTCAAACTTCTGTTTAGAAGACTGATACACCATAAATAAAATACCAATCACAAACGCACCATAGATGAATATAATTTTATGCCCCCAATTGATCTTTTTCATTGTATTTAATTTTATAAAGATGGTGCGATAAAAATTGCAGATACAGTTTCTACACGAACCCCTTTATTGTATAATCCAATTTTCAATTCCGTTTTTCTTTTTCGGATCTCCCCTTTCTTGAGAATAACAAAAAAGCTTGTTTGATAATAGGATTCCTTTGGTACATCCACTGGATTGATCAACTTGATCTCTCCTGATACGTTCTCCAATTTCAGGTCCAAATGAATCTGTTTTCTTGTCTTGTTCGCTAGTTTTATATTGTACAAATTACTGATCTTGTTGTCTGGCAATTTTTGATACATCTGCCCAGGCGTTCTCAATACCCTTGCACTTACATCGTCTCTAGTGATCAATAAAACAGCCAAGAATGCCAGCAGCAATAAAAGCACTCCAGTATACAATTTTAATCTCCAGCTATAGGTAGTTTTTTCTTTCTTGGCAATATTGTTTTCAGACGCATACCTGATCAAACCCCTTGGTTTATCAATATGATCCATGATCTCATCACAAGCATCAATACATGCAGTACAGTTTACACACTCTAATTGAGTGCCATTTCTGATATCAATACCTGTTGGACAAACACGAACACAAGCACTACAATTGATACAATCCCCTTTCCCTGCTGACAAATCACTAAGCTTACCTCTAGGTTCTCCTCGTACATAATCATATGCTACTAAAATAGAATTACGATCTAATAGCACGCCTTGTAAACGTCCATAAGGACAAACAATTAAACAAACCTGTTCCCTAAACCAGTAGTAAACAAAGAAGAAGATCAGCGTAAAAATCATCAATGAACTAAATACTCCAAAATGTATAAAAATGCCCTCTTGAATCATTAGCCCAACTCGATCAATACCAATCACATAGCCCAAAAAGAAATTAGCGATTAAGAATGATACCATAAAAAATGCAATCATCTTGGTCATGCGTTTTCTAATCTTTTCTGCATTCCATGGCATTGCTTTCAACTTTCTTTGTTGATTCGCATCTCCGTCTATCCAATATTCTATTTTCCTGAACACCATTTCCATGAAAATGGTTTGCGGACATGCCCACCCGCAAAATAGACGACCAAAAGCGACCGTAAATAAGATCACAAAAACCAAGAAAGTCAATAAGCCGATCGCAAAAATGAAGAAATCCTGTGGCCAAAAGACTTGTCCAAAAAAGATAAACTTCCTTTCCAATACATTAAACAAAAAAATCGGCTCTCCCTCTATTTTGATAAATGGAAGGGTAAAAAATAACACTAGATAAAAATAACTAAAGTAGGATCTTAAATTATACAATTTCCCAAAAGGCTTTTGGGGAAATATATAATTCCTCTTACCTTCTTTACTAATTGTTCCAACCGAGTCACGAAATTCCTGATCGAGTAACTCTTTTTTCAAATCAGCTACACGTTCGTTGTCTTTTCCGTTGATATCGTTAGGGGTGTTTTGCATTATTTTGTTGGCGTATTTGCTTTAGTCGAATCAGCCACTGGAGCAGCAGCAACTTCTTTGATCAAATCACCTTGTGGTGCTTTACCTTCTGCTACATTAGTATTCACCAATGACTTTACATAACTCGCTAGCTGTTGCATTTCTACAGGTGAAAAATTAGACTGCCAAGCTTGCATTCCTTTGTCAGGATAACCATATTTAATGGTTTTAAATATGTCCTGAATAGCCGCACCATGTATTGCATAATTATCTGTTAAGTTTGGTCCTACACCACCTCCACCATTTGGACTATGACAAGCCACACATGTTTTAGTGAATAAAGTCTTTCCAGCAGCAATACCTGCAGCGTCTAACATAACAACAGATTTTTCATCTACATTCTCCTTCATAGAAGCTAGATAAGCGTCTGTTTCAGCCTTTGCTTCGGCCATTTCAGTATTGTATTCTTCTGTTGGGTTTAATCCTGTATGCCAAACTTCGAATTTCAACATATAAAAAACTGCCACTAAAATAGTAATGTAGAATCCATATTTCCACCAAGGTGGCAATGCATTGTCCAATTCCTTAATACCATCATAATCATGGTCTAACATAATATCTGCTTCCTGTTCAATTGGAGCCGCCTTAGTTAAGAATTTTTTATCTAAACTAGCCCAGGTAGTTTTTAACCAAGAAGAGGATTGTCTAGCTTCTGTTACCACTAAAGGAGAAGGATTTAAAATGCGCCAAAGATTGCGGATAAAATAGATCAACACAAAAATGACTACTAATTCTAACACAAGTACGGTAGATAAAGTCCAAAATGAAAGAGAAGACAATCCGCCATAATAAGCGCTTGAACTCGCCACTTCTGTAACAGCATCTGTACTTGCAGCTGCGTCTTGTGCCATTGCAGGACTTACCAAGCCCATACCTAATAGGGTTAAAAGAAGCACAAGTGTCTTATTTTGTTTAGCCAACTCAACGACTTTTTTTGAAAGCATCATCAATACAGATGATAACAACCAAATTGCCGCGACTAATAATAATGCGACTATCAATACCAAGTACTCAATATAATTGGTTGTACTAGAAGTAGCAGCTGCCTTTTGCGCATCCTGCGCTATTGCTGGAAGCACTGAAAGTCCTGCCAATGCGAACATAAATGTATATTTCTTATTTAACATAGTTTGAAATTTAGGAGGTGATTAGTTTTCTAAGGGTAGATTTTTAATCGTATCTACTTCTTGTTTGTCCATCACTTTAACATACCATAAGACACCTACAAAAAACACCACAAATACAAGTAATGAAAAAATGGGATAGATGGTTGAATGTTCCATCGTCTCGGTATATTTTTTAATAAAACTGAACATAGCTTTGTTGTTTATGGTTATTTTTTATTGATATCTGTTCCTAATCTTTGTAAATAAGCAATGACCGCAATGATTTCTTTATTTGGACCAACTTCAATGCCATCTTGCTTCAAATTGGCTGCGATCAATTTAGCTTGATCCATCAATTCTTTATTTGCAATTTCTGCATAACCAGTTGCATATGGAACACCTAATGTTTGCATGGCCTTTATTTTAGAAGCTGTTGTTGCAGTATCTAATTCATGATCGATCAAGAAAGCATAAGAAGGCATGACAGATCCAGTAGAGATCGCACTTGGTTCATCTAAGTGGTTAAAATGCCAAGCATTTGATTTCTTATTATTACCAGCACCTTCTCTTGCCAAATCTGGCCCCGTTCTTTTACTTCCCCACTGGAATGGGTGGTCGTATACAAACTCACCTGCTTTACTGTATTCACCATAACGCTCTGTTTCACTTCTGAAAGGGCGAATCATTTGAGAGTGACAAGTATAACAACCCTCTCTTACATAAATATCTCTACCTTGTAATTCTAGTGGTGTATAAGGCTTCACACTACTAATAGTTGGCACATTTGATTTTACTAAGAATGTAGGAACCATCTCTACCGCCCCACCAATTAAGATCACAATTAATGACATCACTAACATAGGCGTTGGCTTGCGCTCAATCCATCTATGCCAATGCTCTCCTTTATGTTTTTCATATTTTGCTTCTAAAGCTGGCGCTTCTGCAGCCTCATTCGCCACCAATGTACCTTGACCAATTGTTTTAAATAAATTCACCATACCCAACACTGCACCAATCAAGTACAATAAACCACCCAATGAACGCATTGCGTAGAATGGACGCATATAAGTCACCGTTTCTAAGAACTGATACTTTAATTGACCTGTTGGCGTAAACTGCTTCCACATAGAAGCTTGTTGCCATCCTGCCCAATACATTGGAATAGCATAGAACAAAATACCCAAAGTAGCTAACCAGAAATGCGCATTGGCTAATTTATTAGAGAACAAATTGGTTTTATACATTCTTGGGATCAACCAATATAAAATACCAAATGTCAACATACCATTCCATCCTAAACCACCCACGTGTACGTGTGCTACAATCCAGTCCGTATAGTGCGCTACTGCGTTGATATTTTTCAATGACAACATTGGACCTTCAAATGTAGACATACCATATGCAGTAACTGCTACCACCATGAACTTCAAAATCACATCTTCTCTCACTCTATCCCATGCACCTCTTAAAGTCAACAAACCGTTAATCATACCACCCCAACTTGGGAAAATCAACATGAAACTAAATACCACCCCTAAGCTTTGAGCCCAGTTTGGCAAAGCCGTATACAATAAGTGGTGTGGACCAGCCCAGATATATAAAAAGATCAATGCCCAAAAGTGAATAATAGATAATTTATAAGAATACACTGGACGATTCGCCGCCTTTGGCATGAAATAATACATCAAACCTAAATAGGGTGTTGTCAAGAAAAAGGCAACGGCGTTGTGACCGTACCACCATTGTACCAATGCATCTTGTACTCCAGCATACCAAGTATAACTCTTAAATAATGAGATTGGCAATTCAAATGAATTCACTAAATGCAATACGGCAACAGTTACAAATGTGGCGATATAAAACCAAACAGCCACATACAAATGGCGCTCTCTACGCTTGATAATAGTTGCAAACATATTCCAACCAAAAACAACCCAAATAAGGGTAATAGCAATGTCAATAGGCCATTCTAATTCAGCATATTCTTTTGCAGTAGAAATACCAAGTGGCAAAGTAATGGCTGCAGCTACAATGATTAATTGCCATCCCCAAAAATGGATCTTACTTAGCAGGTCACTGTACATTCTCGCTTTTAATAAGCGTTGCAATGAATAGTATACCCCCATAAAAATTCCATTTCCAACGAATGCAAAAATAACTGCATTGGTATGCAGTGGTCTGATACGTCCAAAACTAAAAAATGGTTGAAGATTCAATGTTGTTGGAAATACAAGTTGTAATGCAACCCATAAACCAACAGTCATCCCTACTACTCCCCAGATAATGGTGGCAATAGCAAAGTTCCTCACTGTTTTGTTGTCATACTGAAAACTTTCTACTTGCATAATGCTAAATTGTATGGTTATTGTTTGATTGTTTTTTGGATACTACTTCGTCTTCAAAAAGGATTCTTACAGATGGAGTATAATCATCATCCATCTGACCAGATTTAACAGACCACAGAAAAGCAAATAAAAAGCCTCCTGCAACCAAGACACTGGTAATAATTAAAATGATAAATACACTCATAAACCTATTTTGGACAAAGCTATCTGCTAAGCATCAGGGGTTTTATGACTTTTATCAAAGCGAAAAATGATTTATATCATATTTTATAGCACTAGCCGCGAATTGGCTTGGCATAGCTATAAGAAAGCAATGCAGAGAGCGCCACGATACTAATAGAACTAATGGGCATCAAAATAGCAGCCACCATTGGAGACAATAAAGCTTGGGTTGCAAAATACATCCCTACAAGATTATATAGTATAGATAAAATAAAGATCCCTGTAATAATTGTTTTAGCCTTTTTGGCATATTGAATCAATTGAAATAATTGCGTTACTTGAGGCCCTTCTAAAATTGCGTCACTGGCTGGCGTGAACAAATGCGTTTGATCTGTTACAGCAACACCCACATCACTTTTTTGCAAAGCACCTGCATCATTTAATCCATCCCCCACCATCATCACAGACTTCCCTGCACTTTGTAATGCTTGGATATAATTTAGTTTGTCGGTAGGTGACTGGTCAAAAAACATCGGAATATCAGCTCCTAATAGTAATTTAAGCTTTTGACCTTCGGTTGGATGATCCCCACTTAATAAATGCACTTCATACCCTTTTGATCTTAATTGATGCACCATCCCAGACATCCCTTCTCGATATGCATGGTTTACTTTATAAAAACCTCTGAATAATCCATCCACTGCAATACAAACGACCGACTGGTCATAGTCGGCATTCACAGCAACCCCTTCTGATAATAATAATTTTACAGAACCAATGATGATCTGATGACCTTGCACTGCGGCAATCGTACCCTTGGCAATACTATTTTGGATTTGATCTACCTGCACCAATTCAACTTGTGCATCGGTCAATAATTGATAAATCATCTGACTTAGTGGATGCACAGATTCTCTTGTAACAGAACGGATCATAGACTGTTCTTGCGCAGTCAATTCCACACCTATATACACCATTTTAGTGGATGCATGATTGGTCAGTGTGCCAGTCTTATCAAACACTATGGTATTGATCTTTTTGATCGATTCTACAACAGCAGCATTTTTACAATACATTTTAGCTTTGCCCAGCCATCTCAATACATTGCCATAAGTAAAAGTCACTGTGAGCAATAATGAGCATGGACAAGCAACTATTAATACTGCACTCACAGCTGGCAATATTTTACTTGTATCCACTGCCCACCAATAAAGGCCTGCTAACATTGCAATCGTAAACAAAACATAGGTGAAATATTGGCTCCAAGGATGCACAAAAGATGCTGTAGTGTTTTTGGACTGTTTTAATAATGGACTATTCCATAATTCTGTGATGTAACTGTGCCCAACAGGCTTTATTACTTCTACATGGATCGCCCTTCCTTTTTGTACACCACCTGCATATAACATTGCGCCAGCTTCAAATGCGATAGGTGCATTTTCTCCAGAAACAAAACTATAATCCACCAAGGCAACGCCCTCTTTTAAAATAGCATCTGCGGGAATCATCTCTCCTGTTCTAACTAAAAGTAGATCCCCTTTAATAATTTCATTTAAAGACTGATTGATTTCTTTTCCATCTTTTAATACCGTCACACCTAATGGGAAAAAAGAGGTATAATCTCTGTCAAAAGCAAATGAATCATATGACTTATCCTGAAACCATCTACCAATTAACATGAAAAAAACAATACCCGACATACTATCCAAATAGCCTGCACCTGATTGCGTTAAAATTTCATATACAGATCTCCCAAAAGTAACAGTGATTGCCAACGCTATCGGAGCATCAATGTTCAACCATTTTTGCCTTAACCCCGTATAGGCAGAAACAAAAAAATCGCTTGCGCTATAGAATAACACAGGCAGGGATAAAAACAAATTCAAGTAGATAAAGAAGGGCCTTAAATTTCCTAAATCTACCACTTGGTCTGATAAATATTCAGGAAAGCTCAACATCATGATATTGCTAAAACAAAAACCCGCAATACCTATTTTGTATAATTGTTTTCGATTGACTTTTTTCTTTTTCTGCCAATCATTACCACCTAAGTGAATCATTGGTTCATAACCCACAAATGCCAATAACTGCACTACTTGTTTCAAAGAAATGACGGAAGGTTGAAAAATAATTTTGACCTCTTTCTTCTCAAAATTGGTTTGAGACTGAATGATACCTGGATTGATTTTATGCAAATGCTCCAATAACCAAACACAGCTCACGCAATGTATTTGAGGCAGATAAAACACCACATGCGCCTGATCTCCTTGTTTAAATTGTATGAGTTGATCTTGAATGGCCTGGTTGTCTAAATAATTGAATTTCTCAGAAGTGAAAATGCCTTTTGCGGTGAGCCCTGGCATATTGGTCAAATCATAATATTGACACATCCCATTTTCATCTAATAATTGATAGACCATCTTGCAACCATCACAACAAAAGTATTTGGTTTCAATTTGAATGGCTGTATTACATTCTAGTCCGCAGTGGTAACATTTTTCTTGCATAGATAAAGGGCAAAGTTCTTGTCTGCACATGAAGGCATATATGATGCCACTCATGCATAATTATGACAAAAATCATAAAGTATAGATTAGCGCAATGCTGCAAGAAGCTGACTATCCATCAAGTTCTGTGCTTCATAAAATCCTTGCTTGTACCATTTACATCTTGCCAATAGAGCAACAAGTTGTTGTTGCAACAATGCATCTTGTAACATCCTTGCAGGCAATCCAGTTTTTTGAGTCACACGTAAATATTGATCCAATGCCTTGGTTAAATCAATCTTAGTATATGCAGCTACAAAAGCTGGAACCGTTTTGTAATCACTGAATGCCGCTTGTGACTTTAAATAATATTGTAAAATAAATTCATTCAAACTTCCTTGTAAATAAAGCTTTGCATAATTAGAGTCTGCATACAATGCACTTGATGGCATCCACTGATTAGGGATAATCCCTCCTCCGCCATATACTGTATTACCCTTAGGCGTTTTATATGCTTTCCCAATAGATGCTGTATCCTGACCACCCCCATTGGACTGAACCATTCTTTCCATGAAGTCATGCTCATATGCCAACTTGCCATTTTGATAGGGTCTTTGAATATTACGACCTAATGGAGTATAATACCTTGCAGTTGTCAATCTCAAAGCACCACCATTGGAGAGTCTAAACTGCTGTTGTACCAATCCTTTTCCAAAAGACCTTCTGCCAATCACTTTTGCTCGATCCCAATCTTGTAATGCACCTGCCAACACTTCGCTAGCAGAAGCAGAAGTTTCATCCATCAAAATAGTCAAACCACCCTCTTCAAACAAACCTTCACGCTTACTATAATAATCCACTCTTGGTGCATGCAATCCTTCTGTATAAACAATTAGTTTATTACCAGCTAATAACTCATCTGCAATCGCAACAGCTTCAGACAACAATCCACCACCATTGCCTCTTAGATCTATCACCAAAGATTTCATGCCCTTTTGCAACAATGGCTCTAAGGCTTGCATAAAAGCTTCATAGGTTCTATCTGCGAACTTGTCAATTTTGATAAACCCAACAGAATCTCCAATCATATAAGCCGCATCAATTGGCGATACAGGCACAGAAGCCCTTGTTAAATTAAAAGTCATTTTTTGCTGGTTGCGCAAGACAGCTAGTTTTAAATTTTCTTCAGCCGGCCCTTTGATTTTTCTTTTAATTGCATCTCCATCTAATTTATTGCCAGACAATTTAACGGTATCATCTGCAGTCAATAGTATATCGCCTGTTTTTAATCCTGCTTTGGCAGCAGGGCCACCAGGCATCACATAAGCCACAAAAACGCTATCTCTAAATTGCTGAAACTCTATCCCGATGCCTTTAAAATTCGGTTGTAGTTGTTCATCCACTTCTACTAAATCTGCAGGCGGTATATACACTGAATGTGGGTCCAATTGTGCTAAATAAAAATCGGCCAACTTGGTTTGTGTACTATCAAGATTAACTTGATCTACATATTTTGATTTCACTAATTCAATGAGCTCATCCATTGCCGATGCTTTACTAAAAGAAGGCAACCCAATTGAGAAACTCCCTTTTATAAAAATTCCGATACCAATACCCAATAAAAGTACGACTGCATAGGTGATTGGACTTACCCAACTTGACTGGGTTGAACGAGGCTGATTTTGTTGCATATTGTATGAATTCTTTGCAAATTTACATCAATTCAAAATGAAATGGCTAATTTCATGCCTTAGTTCAACTACCATGAAAAAGACCTACTTAATAGCAGATAGCGGTGCCACAAAATGCCACTGGACCTTGGCTCAAAACGGCAAGCGACAAACCATTAAAACCACTGGCATCAGCCCCTATTTTTTAAGTCTAGAAGCGATAGTTCAATTAGTAGAAAAAACTTTTCAAAAAAAGACGGATTTGTCTAAAGTTGATGCCGTTTATTTTTATGGCACTGGATTAAGTAACCCCGACAATGTAGTTATCTTAAAAAAAGCATTAAAAACAGTTTTCAAAAATGCACAATTAGATATTCAAACAGATTTAATGGCCATTGCTCGTGCAGCTTGTCAGGATCAAAAAGGCGTGGTATGCATTTTGGGAACTGGATCCAATGCAGGATTTTACAATGGCAAAAAAATAACTAAAAATAGTCCAGGACTTGGATATGTTTTAGGTGATGAAGGAAGTGGCGCTTATTTAGGCAAAAAAGTCTTACAGTATTTCTTATACAAAACATTTGACGACGAACTCATGAATATGTTTGAGAAGAAATACAATTTAGACAGGGCTGCGATTTTAAACAAAGTCTACAAAGAGCCAACTCCAAATAGTTATATCGCAAGCTTTACCGATTTCTTAGTTGAAAATAGAGGTCATTATATGGTGGAGAATATCATTGAAGATGGCTTAAATGATTTCTTCTTTACCCATTTGAATAAACTCAATGAATCTTGGTTATACCCTATTCATTTTGTGGGCAGTGTTGCTTATGGATTTAGAGATGTCTTAAAACAATTGGCGATTGGCTATGAAATTGAACTAGGGAAAATTGTTAAATCTCCAATGGACGGATTGATTGAATACCACAGTAAACACTAGCCAAGATGCACGATATAGAACCCTATTATCATTGGCGACATCTTTATACCGCTGAGGCAGATCCAAGGTCTATCTTTTATGGCAGAACCTATAGTGAATTTGAATTTTCACAAACCGTGTACAATTATTATATCCATCCACAATGGGATGAATTTGGCAGCAAAACCTTGTATATAAAAATCCTATACACAGATTATGATGCAAAATTCGCAATCATTGAATTCATTGGCGAATGGAATGATACCATTGAAAATGACATCATGGAACTAAAGCGTGAAGTGATGGACAAACTCATGGAAGAGGGCATCATCAAGTTTATCCTGATCGCAGAAAATGTGTTTAATTTTCACAGTGGAGATAAAGACTATTACGAAGAATTGTACGAAGAGTTATCCGATGAAGATGGATGGGCAGTCTTGATTAATTTCAACCCTGCCGCACAACATGATTTTTTATTACGCAAATTGAATCGCTATATCGAGCTGATGGAAATCAGTGCATGGCGCACTTACAAACCAGAACATTTTTTTCAATTTATTGATCAAAAATTAAGCCAAAGACTAGGCCTTTAAATCGTCAATGAAATAATGGTCAAAAACTAAGATTTAATAAACAAAATCTTCATAAGCAGCAAAAAGCTCCCTGTATGCATGGTCATCCTTAGCCAATTTAGTTGCAGCTAACCCCTTTTCATACCATTCAATGGCTGCTTCTCTTTCTGACAAATCTTCCAAACATTTTGCTAAATGGTAATAAGAGCCCACATAGTCTGGGGAATCGGTCAGGATTTCTGTAAATAAGGTTTTCGCCTTCACCAATTCCCCAATTTTGATATACTCTAAAGCCAATGCATGTCTTAAAAAGTTATCCTTAGGTTGTTGATTTAAAAATTCAATAATTCTTTCAATTCGTTGCATCTTATCTTATATTTGCATTAGTTGCATAAACAACCAAAAAGTATTAGACTATGAAGCTATTAGTTTGCATTAGCAAAACACCAGACACCACATCTAAAATTGCCTTCACCGAAGGTAATACAAAGTTCGATGAAAACGGCGTACAATGGATCATCAATCCTTATGACGAATGGTATGCATTAGTGAGAGCGATCGAAATGAAAGAACAAGATCCTGCTACCATCATTCATTTGGTGACTGTTGGCGAAGCAGATGCTGAACCAATCATCAGAAAAGCATTGGCATTAGGTGGTGACGAAGCGATCCGTATCAATATTCAAAGCAATGATTCTTTTGTTGTAGCAAGTCAAATTGCTGCAATTGCAAAAGAAGGTGCCTATGATTTAATCCTTACAGGAAAAGAAACGATTGATTACAATAGCGCATGTATTGGATCGATGTTGTCTGGATTATTAGACCTGCCATTTGTTTCTCTAGCGAATCAAATGCAAGTCAATGGCAACACTGCTAGCATTCAAAGAGAAATTGAAGGTGGCGAAGAAACCTGCGAAGTGGTTTTACCTGCAATTGTAAGTTGTCAAAAAGGAATGGCAGAACAAAGAATCCCCAACATGAGAGGCATCATGGCAGCAAGAACAAAACCATTGAAAGTGGTTGAACCAATTGCTGTTCAATCAACAACTACGATTCAAGCTTTTGATTTGCCTCCAGCAAAATCTGGCGTGAAATTAGTTGCTGCAGACAATGTAGACGAACTAGTAAGATTATTAAAAGAAGAAGCTAAAGCATTCTAAACAATTCAAACGAAACAACATGGTACTTATATATATTGATCAAGCAGAACAACAAATTAAAAAATCTTCACTAGAAGCTATTTCTTATGGTGCTGCACTTGCGAAACAATTAGGCGTGTCTGCAGAAGGTATTTTATTAGGATCCGTGACGGACGACCTTGCTGGTTTAGGTAAATACGGATTGCAAAAACTACATCAAGTAGCTGATTCAAATTTAAATATTTTTGACGCAAAAGTATTCACACAAGTGATCACCGAAGCTGCTAAAGCAACTGGTGCAACTGTACTAGTTTTTGCACATAACTTAAACGGAAAAGCAATTGCTCCTGCAGTAGCGGTAAAATTAAATGCAGGCATTGTGACTGGTGCAAATAGCCTTCCTAATACAAGCAATGGCTTTGTGGTAACGAAAACTGTGTTCTCTGGTAAAGCATTCGCGCAAATCAATATTGATACACCCATCAAAGTGATTTCAATCAACCAAAATTGCTTTGGTGTTCAAACACAAGATGGAACTGCAAGTGTCGCTCCATTGTCTGTTAGTATTCCAGCTGCTTCTATTAAGATTACAGCTACTCATAAAGTAGAAGGAGAAATTCCTTTAACTGAAGCCAATATCGTTGTCAGTGGTGGACGTGGATTAAAAGGGCCAGAAAACTGGGGCATCATCGAAGACCTTGCTAAGGCTTTAGGTGCAGCAACAGCATGTAGCCGTCCAGTATCAGATTCAGACTGGAGACCGCATCATGAGCATGTTGGTCAAACTGGAGTTCAAGTTGCCCCTAACTTATATATCGCTGTAGGTATTTCTGGTGCCATCCAACATTTAGCTGGAGTCAACAGAAGTAAAACAATTGTTGTGATCAATAAGGATCCAGAAGCGCCGTTCTTTAAAGCGGCAGACTATGGTATCGTTGGGGATGCATTTGAGGTACTTCCTGCTTTAACTGCTGCAATACAAAAATCAAAGGCCTAATTTAAATCAAAGCTTTTTTGCTTTAACTTTGTAAAGCAAATCATCTTATGCAAAAAATAGAACTTGAAATTGTTGCGCTATCACATAGCATCACTCAATCTAACTCCTATGCGGTGATTTTAGGAGAAGTGAACGGATTGAGACGTTTGCCTATTGTAATTGGCGGATTCGAAGCACAAGCTATTGCAGTTGCATTAGAGAACATGCATCCTTCTAGACCATTGACACATGACCTCATGAAAAATTTCATGACAGCTTTTGAAGTGCAATTGCAAGAAGTGTATATCTGCGATTTACAAGAAGGTATCTTTTATTCCAAACTAGTTTGTCACAACACAAACGACACGATCGAGATTGACAGCAGAACCAGTGATGCATTGGCATTGGCCGTTCGTTTTGGCTGTCCAATTTATGTGTACGAACATATTTTAGATCAGGCAGGATTGGCGAATGAAAAAACAGAGAAGATCGATATCCCAACTACGATTACAAAAACTTCTGAAAGAACTGATCTTGCAAAACTTTCTTTAGCTGAACTCAACGAATTATTAAACGAAGTTTTAGAACAAGAGGATTATATACGCGCCATTGATATCCGAGACGAAATCAATAAGCGCAATGAACCAAAGCAGCCATAGGATGATTCATTTCCCAAACTGCAAAATCAACCTAGGCTTATCTATCCTTGCAAAAAGAGCAGACGGATACCACGAACTTGAAACCGTATTTTATCCTATTGCATTAACTGATGCTTTAGAAATATCACCTGCAGCAACATTATCATTAAATCAATCAGGCATCGAAGTTCCCGGAGATCCTGCACAGAATCTTTGTTTGAAAGCCTTTCATTTATTGAAAAAAGATTTCCCTCAACTCTCCCCTGTTCAAATGCATTTGCATAAAAATATTCCAATGGGGGCAGGATTAGGCGGAGGTTCAAGTGATGGCACTGCTGCATTGATCCTTTTAAACAAACTGTTTTCACTTGGATTAAGTGATGCTCAAATGATTGAATATGCAAGTCAACTTGGAAGTGACTGCCCTTTCTTTGTTTACAATAAAGCTTGTCATGCAACAGGAAGAGGTGAAATTTTAAAACCTATTGAATTGGATCTTGCCGCATATCAAATTGTACTTGTGCATCCCGGCAAACATATTTCTACTGCATGGGCATTCCAACAATTAATACCTCATTCAAAATCAAAAAGCATTCAATCCATTATTGAAATGCCCATTGAAGCATGGAAAAACCATTTAGTAAATGATTTTGAAGCTCCAGTTTTTAAAGCAGCACCCACCCTTTCAAGCATCAAAGACCAGCTCTATGCATTAGGTGCTATTTATGCAAGCATGAGCGGATCCGGAAGTTCATTATTTGGTATTTTTCCAAAGCATCAATTTGAACAAGCTCCATCCATTGAACACGCATTACGTATTGACATAATATAGATTTTCAAACCAAAGCCGTATTGCGAACGTTCGTTATTAGAAATATTTTAACGTAAACGTTTGTAATTTGACTTTTTTCAAATGGTTAGTATTTTTATTGAAAATTCTCTCGAAAAAAGTCCATTTATTTGTAATTTCCGAAAGATCGCTTCTTTTAGTTTCTATCAATAAATACATAGTGTATGTCACAGAATCAACCATTTGGATTATACCATCCCGATTTCGAACATGATGCCTGCGGGATTGGATTTGTCGCTCATATTAAAGGAATCAAGTCCCACCAAAATATTGGTGACGCATTAACCATCTTGGAGAATATGGAACACCGTGGCGCAAGTGGCAGTGAAGCCAATACAGGTGATGGAGCTGGTATCATGATTCAAATACCACATGAATTTTTCTTTAACGAGCTATTGAAACAAGGCATTCATTTACCGAATTCATCAGAATACGGCGTAGGGTTTTTATTTTTCCCAACAGAAAAAGGGATTGCAGAAGAATGCAAGGAAATTTTTGCGCGTGCAGCAGAGAAAGTGGGCGTTGAAATTATTGGCTATCGTAAAGTACCTGTAAACAAAACGAATATTGGGCATACCGCTTTATCTGTTGAACCAATAATGGAACAGGTATTTATTAAACGTCCAGACCATATCACCGACCCACAAGCATTTGAACGCAAATTATTTATTTTAAAAAATTACGCAACCCATACCATCAACAATACTATTAAGAAAGAAGCGATTGGATTTTATATTGCTTCCTTGTCTCAAAATGTGATTGTATATAAAGGACAGTTGACAAGTCATCAAGTGCGTGATTACTTTACAGATTTAAGTCAAAAAACAGCAGTGTCTGCCTTTGGTTTAGTCCACTCTCGATTTGCAACCAACACTTTCCCTTCATGGAAACTTGCGCAACCTTTTAGATACATCGCTCACAATGGTGAGATCAATACTTTACAAGGTAATTTAAACTGGCTAAGATCAGGTGAAGCAAGTTTCTTATCTCCTTATTTTAGTAAGGAAGAATTAGAAATGGTTTTACCAATTGTACCATCTGGCCAATCTGACTCTGCATGTTTAGACAATGTAATTGAATTACTAACATTGTCTGGCAGATCTTTGCCACATGTGATGATGATGTTGATCCCTGAAGCTTGGGATGGCAATGAATTAATGGATCCGGTTAAAAAAGCGTTCTATGAATTTCATGCTGCAATTATGGAGCCATGGGATGGCCCTGCATCTATATCATTTACCAATGGACAAATGATTGGTGCTACATTAGATCGTAACGGATTAAGACCTTCTAGATATTGCGTAACCAATGACGATCGTGTGATCATGGCATCTGAAACTGGCGCCCTACCTGTTGATCCTGCGATCATTATTGAAAAAGGAAGACTACAACCTGGTAAAATGTTTGTAGTGGATATGGAAGCTGGGCGTATCATTAGTGATACTGAATTAAAAAATTCTATTTGTAGTGCACAACCTTATTCAGAATGGTTGAACCAATATAAAATTCGATTAGAAGAATTACCTGAACCAAGAATTCAATTCACACATTTGGAGCAGGATCAAATTTTCAAATACCAAAAAGCATTTGGCTATAGTAAGGAAGACTTGGATTGGATCATCACCCCAATGGCATTAGACGGGAAAGAGCCGATTGGTTCTATGGGAACAGATACGCCACTTGCTATTTTAAGCGACCAAGCACAGCATTTGACGAGTTATTTCAAACAACTGTTTGCACAGGTGACCAACCCGCCTATTGATCCAATTAGAGAACGTATGGTGATGTCGCTTGCTACATTTGTAGGTAGCTTAGGTAACTTATTAGTGGAAGACCCAATGGATAGCCATTGCGTAGCATTGAAACATCCAATCTTGAACAACCATGAATTGGAAAAAATCAGAAGTATTGATACCGGTGTTTTTCAAGCAAAAACATTGCAATGTTATTTTAGAGCAGATGGAAAAGAAGGTGCTTTAAAAAGAGGGCTTGATCGTTTGTGCAGGTATGCAGTGGACGCAGTAGAAGACGGATTTGAAGTGATTGTTTTAACGGACCGCTCTATAGATTCCGAACATGCTGCAATCCCAAGCTTATTAGCTTGTTCAGCAGTGCATCATCATTTAATCCGAAAAGGATTAAGAGGCAAAGTAGGCATCATTGTAGAAGCAGGCGATGTTTGGGAAGTTCACCACTATGCATGTCTAATTGGATTTGGTGCAACTGCTATCAATCCATACTTAGCATTGTCTTCTATCCGTGCTATGAAATTGGCAGGCACATTAAAAACGGATTACGATACTGACAAATTAAAGAAGAACTATATCAAAGCAGTGAATGAAGGCTTGTACAAAGTATTCTCTAAAATGGGCATCTCTACTTTACAATCTTATCAAGGTGCGCAAATTTTTGAAATCATAGGTATCAATAAAGAAGTAGTAGACCGATATTTTACAGGAGCTACTTCAAGAATACAAGGCATGGGCTTAGATGAAATTGCTACAGAAATTTTAGCAAAACACGAACTAGCATTTGCCAAGAAATCATCTCCTGTAGATCGTTTACCAGTTGGTGGCATTTACCAATGGAAACGAAGAGGTGAAGCGCATTTATTTAATCCGCAAACCATTCATGCATTACAACACGCAACAAGCACAGGCGACTATGCAGGTTTTAAAAAATACTCCAAACTAGTCAATGACCAAACAGAAAAAGCTTATACACTAAGAAGCTTATTTGATTTCAAACCAACAAGACCAAGCATTTCCATTGACGAAGTAGAACCAGCATCTGCTATCTACAAACGCTTTGCAACTGGTGCCATGTCTTTTGGATCCATCTCTTGGGAAGCTCATACCACTTTAGCAATTGCAATGAATCGACTAGGCGGAAAAAGTAATACAGGTGAAGGTGGTGAAGATCCAATCCGTTATCAAAAAATGGAAAATGGAGATTCAATGCGTAGCGCCATTAAACAAGTTGCAAGTGCAAGATTTGGTGTAACTAGCCAGTACTTAACAGAAGCAGACGAGATACAAATTAAAATGGCACAGGGTGCGAAACCTGGAGAAGGTGGACAATTACCTGGAGATAAAGTAGACGAATGGATTGGTAGAACAAGACATTCTACACCAGGTGTTGGATTAATCTCACCTCCCCCACACCATGATATTTATTCTATCGAGGACTTATCTCAATTAATTTTTGATTTAAAAAATGCCAATAGAGCAGCAAGGATCAATGTGAAGTTGGTTTCTAAAGCTGGTGTTGGAACGATTGCCGCAGGTGTAACTAAAGCAAAAGCAGATGTAGTATTGATTGCAGGATTTGATGGCGGCACAGGAGCATCTCCATTAAGTTCTATCAAACATACAGGATTACCTTGGGAATTAGGTTTAGCAGAAACGCACCAGACCTTGGTTAAAAATAATTTAAGATCTCGTGTGGTGGTTCAAGCAGATGGTCAAATGAAAACTGGTAGAGATATTGCCATCGCTACTTTATTAGGTGCAGAAGAATGGGGTGTTGCCACTGCCGCATTAGTAGTAGAAGGTTGTATCATGATGCGCAAATGCCATATGAATACCTGCCCAGTTGGTGTTGCCACTCAAGACCCTGAATTGCGTAAGCGATTTAAAGGGGACCCAGATCATGTAGTTCGTTTCTTTGAATTTATCACGGAAGAATTACGTGAGATCATGGCAGAATTAGGATACCGCACCATCAATGAGATGGTAGGTCAAGCAGATGTATTGACTATGCGCAATAATATCCAACATTGGAAATACAAAAAAGTAGACTTAAGTGGTGTTCTTTACAAAGCACCAGCAGACGAAAATATTGGTTTATTCCAAACAGCAATTCAAGATCATGGCTTGAATGATGTGCTTGACTGGAAATTATTAGCTGCTGCAAAACCTGCACTTGACAATCAAACAAAAGTCACTGCTAATTTTCCAATTAAAAATACAGACAGAACAGCGGGTACCATCTTGTCTAATGAGATTTCAAAACAATACCATGAAGCTGGGTTACCAGACCAAACGATTCATTTTAAATTCACAGGAACAGCTGGTCAAAGTTTTGGAGCATTCAACACAAAAGGTGTTACACTAGAATTAGAGGGCGACGCAAACGATTATTTTGGTAAAGGATTGAGTGGTGCAGAATTAATTGTTTATCCAGATAAAACAGCCCCATTTGTTGCAGAGCAAAATATCTTAATTGGCAACGTAGCACTTTATGGTGCAACAAGTGGTCATGCCTATATCAGAGGTAAAGCTGGAGAAAGATTTGCAGTGCGTAATTCAGGCGCATCAGTTGTGGTAGAAGGTATTGGGGACCATGGGTGCGAATACATGACTGGTGGCGTGGCAGTCATCCTTGGTGAAACTGGACGAAATTTCGCAGCTGGTATGAGTGGAGGTATTGCTTATGTCTACAATCTTGCAAATAATTTTGAAAGCTTATGCAACCAAGAAATGGTGGATTTGGATCCATTAGACGCATCTGATACGAGCTTATTAAAAAATATGCTGACTGCACATTTCGAAAAAACAGGCAGTGCAGTTGCAAAATTCATTTTAGCAGATCTAGACAATCAAGTCAAACATTTTATCAAAGTGTTTCCACGTGATTACAAAAAAGTTTTAGCAACAAAAAAAGCCACTGCACTGAATTAATCATTGAGCGCAATAAATATATTTAGTTAACTATTGAAGATTAAATTATGGGAAAGCCAACTGGATTTAAAGAATATAAAAGAACATTACCCAATAAATTACCTGTAGCAGAAAGGATTAAAAACTACAAGGAATTTGTGGAATTAATGCCAGCGCAACAACTGAACGAGCAATCTGCACGTTGTATGAATTGCGGTGTTCCATTCTGTCATAATGGTTGCCCTTTAGGCAATATCATTCCCGAGTTTAATGATGCAGTGTATAATAAAGAATGGAAAGAGGCATATGATATCTTAATCTCGACGAATAATTTTCCAGAGTTCACAGGACGTATATGCCCTGCACCTTGCGAAAGCGCATGTGTATTAGGTATCAACCAACCTGCAGTCACGATTGAAGAAATTGAAAAAAATATTATAGAAATTGCCTTTGAAAAAGGTTTTGTTCAGCCTCGTAAACCCAATAGCAGAACTGGGAAGAAAGTAGCGGTGATTGGCTCAGGTCCAGCAGGCTTAGCTACTGCAGCTCAGTTAAACTATGCAGGACATCAAGTCACAGTATTTGAACGCGATCCTAAACCAGGAGGACTATTAAGATTTGGCATCCCCGATTTTAAATTAGAAAAATCTGTTGTAGAAAGGAGAATACAATTATTAGAACAAGAAGGTGTTGAATTTAAATGCAATGCAAATGTAGGCGTGAATGTAAGAGTAAGCGATTTAAATCGTACATACGACGCGATCGTACTTGCAGGTGGCTCAACTATCCCTAGAGACTTACCAGTACCTGGAAGGGAATTAAAAGGCGTACATTTTGCAATGGAATTTTTAAAGCAACAAAATAAAAGAGTAAGCGATCTTCCTATTGAAGAAGCTGAACTTATGGCGACCAATAAAAATGTGGTGGTGATTGGCGGCGGAGATACTGGTAGCGACTGTGTAGGTACATCCAACCGTCATCAAGCAAAAACGATTACACAATTTGAATTATTACCAAAGCCTCCTGAAACAAGAGCTGCATATATGCCTTGGCCCACCTACTCTATGTTGTTAAAAACAACTACATCACACGAAGAGGGCGCGGAAAGATTATGGAATGTAGCAACCAAAGCTTTCATTGGGGATGCAAATGGACAACTTAAAGGCATCCAAATTGTAGATGTTGCATGGACTGCCTCAGCTGATGGAAGACCAGCACAATTCAAAGAAGTGGAAGGCAGCTTAAGAGAAATTCCATGTGAATTAGCATTATTAGCGATGGGCTTTTTACATCCACAAGCAACGGGACTACTTGAAGAATTAGGTGTGGCATTGGACGAAAGAGGCAATGTTAAAGCGACAGAACAAGCTTTCAAAACCAATCAAGAAAAAATCTTTGTTGCAGGAGATATGAGAAGAGGTCAATCATTGGTAGTTTGGGCCATCAGTGAAGGAAGAGAATGCGCAAGACAAGTAGATCTATATCTAATGGGCAGTTCACTTTTAGAATCCAAAGACAGTAGTTTATTAGAAAAAGGCATTCATAAATTAATTTAATATATTATAAAATATTACATATTTACTTTTTGGATACAATTCTTTAAAAAAGGGGCCTAGTAGGCCCCTTTTTTATTAAAGTTTTCCACAATAGATATTTTATATATTCGAATATTTAAACTTTAATATAAGCTGTAATCCTTTACCATCTTGTATTAGAGATCAAATTACTTGCAATATTTTATCATAA
>ERZ650308.22-NODE-22-length-94616-cov-20.356796_pt1 | contig 94616 bp, 126 predicted proteins | sample MGYA00376244_ERZ650308 | MGnify/ENA primary metagenome ERZ650308 (study PRJEB26733, sample SAMN07839295) | wastewater metagenome | biome: small river; feature: stream; material: water | place: USA: North Carolina | collected 2016-04-26 ... | reverse complement strand
CCCCTTGTTGCCGGGGTAGTCGGGGTCGAGCGGGCATGTCAGGTCGAGCAGGCGGGACACCGGCTGGACTCCTTAGCTGATGTCGTCCTTGACGGACATGTACTGGGCGTCGTTGCCGCTGGACGCGAACGCCGCCCCGGTCTTGTTCAGCGGCACCAACGTCCAGAACTTCATCGCCCGCGCGGGCAGAACGAACCGCTCCCGGACCACTTGGCTGTTGGCGTTCGCCGCGCTCACCCGGATGCACCGGGCGTTCTTCAGCGACGACGAAATGTCACTGGTGCCGGCCGGGTCGATGCCGTCCGTCCAGTCCGACGCCGCTGAGTTTTGCAGGGCGTTGATCAGATACCATTCAATCGTGCCCGTACTGCTCACCGAGGACGCCCCCAGGGTGACGGACACCTCCACGTCGTAGCGGTCGGCCTTCGTGGTCGAGTTGTCCACGACCGCCAGCGGCTTGGCCGCGTTGTTGGCCAGCGAGTTCAGGTTCGTGTAGTTCGTGAACTGCGTCCGGGTGCCGAACGTCGTCGTGCGGACGGCCATTATTGCACCTTGCGGGCTTCGCCCACGTCGAGATGGTTGACGGGTTCCCAGCCGAGTTCCGCCGCCCGGCTGCACGTCACCGAGACCGGCGTTGTGGCGTAAGTGGTGAAGGCCGAGAGGTCGGCCGGCTGAATCACCCCGGTGGCCGCGAACAGGGTTGCCATCGCCACCGCCCCGGCCACGTCCTGCTTGTTAATCACGTCGCGGAAGTCGCTGAACCGGACGTGACTGAACACCGCCGCGACAGACGTGGGCGCGAACCCGCCGGACGTGGCCAGATCGGTCAGGCTGAGCGTCCGGGCCACCTGCCGCGTCCGCCCGGTGGCAGTCGAGTTGAGCACGTCGGCGACGGTCAGGTCATGGCCTTGCGACCACGGCGCGGCGAGGCTCGCGGCCAGCGGGCCGGACTCGATTTCGGCTTTCAGTTGAGCCGGGGTCGGCATGACTACCTCGGTTGGACGACCGCGATCCGCCGCTCCAGGTCGCGGGCGTGGGCCTGGAGACTGGCGTTCGACTTCACGCACAGCAGCAGTTGGTAGCGAAGGATTTCCTCCTCGCTCCACCCCAGCGACACCAGTTGCCCCCGCACGCGGGCCAGCAGCGGGTTCGCGGCCTCGGCCTCCCGGCACAGCCCCAGCAGGTCGTGGCGGGAGGCGGTGAACTCGTTCGGGTTGGCCGGCAGGATCAAGGGCGGGGTCACTTCGCGGCCTCCGCCTCGGAGGCGTCCTTCGCCGCCTTCGCCGCCTTCGCCGCCTTCGCCTCCTCCTTCATCTCGGCGTGAACGGCGTGCATCAAGGCGTCGTTCTCGGTGTCGCTCATGCCGTGCGCGATGACGACGCCGTCCTTCGTGACCGTGGCCAAGGTCAGCGCGGCCCCCTTCTTGAACTCGACCTTGTGCCCGGCCTCCACCTGCGCCCGGAGGACGCTGGGGACGACCCGGCCGAGGTCCGGATCGACGGCCGCCGCCGCCAGCCGACAAAACGGCCCGTCCACCGTTTTGGCCAGCTTGGCCATGTGCTCCTGGTTGCCCGCTCGCATGACTCGTCTCCGGTGTGGTGTGGTCCTCCGCCCGTCGGTCGGTTTACGACAGGGTGAAGACGCCGCTCGCGTTGATCTGCACGGTCAGCGTGTTGCCGTCCGTCGCCGTCACGTCGGCCGGCGTACTGTCGAGCAGGCAGTAGCACAGGACCGAGCCGGACACCTCGTAGATGGCCGCGAACCGCGCGGTGATCGACCCGCCGGAGGCCGTCCACACGGGGTCAGTCGAGATGTCGATGGTGACGGTCGTGGTGCCGCTCAGCGTGAGCGTGACAGACGCACCGCCGGTGCTGTACCCGTTCGCGTTGGCGTGCTCGTTGGTGACGCCCGCGTAGGTGGTGGTGGACGCGCCCAGGTTCGAGGTGCTCAAGAACAGGGCCATCTTCCACGTGTCGCTGTCGATGTCGAACGTGCCGTTCAACAAACTGGTTCTGCCAGTGTTCGTGAACGTCCAGGATCCGGCGGCCATGGGCGGTCTCCAGCGGGGTTAGTGGACCTACGAAGCAAGCTCACGACCGCCGGCACGGGTACGTCCCGACGCTGACGGTCCTCATCGGCCGCTCGTACCCGGCGTCCGTCCGCCACACGGTCAGGTACAGCGTTTTCGCCTCGGTGAACGCGGCCGTCACGGCGGCCGGGACCGTGATGGCCACGCTCCGCACGCCCGTCTTGGCGACCGTGACGCCGGACAGTGTCGCGTCCGGCGCGCCGCCGAGGACGAACGAGGCGGACACGGCGACCGTCCACGCGGTGATGTCCACGGCGGCCGTCCCGAACCGGCCGGACACCAGCTGCGGCAGGTCGATGACGGCCGCCTCGCCCCACGCGATCTTCGGCTCGATAACGAGGACGTCGTCGAGCGCCACTTGCAGGTTGGCCACGTCGCCCTCCGGTGTTCGACGGTGTCCGTCGGGTCAGCGTAGCCGGTCGGCCAGGAACGCCAATAGCAGCAGGGCGGCCATCGCCGCCAGACACGCGGCCGGCGTCCAGTCCGGCAGCGGGTTCCTGACTCGGTGTAGGCTCACGACACCTTCCCCACTTGCAGGCCGGCGGCGGCCAGCCACCCGTGCCAGTCGGCCGTCGGGTTGTAGTCCCGCCACGGGCTGATGACCCGGTACATCGCGCCGGGCACGCCGACCGCCAGCGCGGGCAGGGCCGCGTACAGCCCGCCGGAGTCGGCCACGGCCGCACAGCCGCCGAAGAACGTCGCGGCCGCGTTGGCCGGCCCTGGGTGTGGGCACAGCGGGACGGCGAACACAGCGCCGGGGCCGAGCAGGTACGGGCCGACGGCGGCCTCGGCGGCGGCGACGGCGGCGGCTGGCACGGCATAGGTCACATACACGGTGGCCATCGTCACGCCGGGTTAGAGGAACGCTTCGAGCAACGCCCGCTCGGCGGCCGACAGCTCGGCCGCCGTCACGACGAGCGAGCGGAACCGGCCGGGCCACCAGCGACCGCCCTCCGACCGGCGGATGCTACAGTGCAGGATCGTCGTCGAGTCGGCGATGCTGGTCGTCTGACTGAACACGACCACCTTCGGCGTCGCGGCCGGGCGGAACGTCCGCGTCTGCACGCCGGCGATCCACGGCAGCACGGTGCCGCTCCAGCCGCTCGTCGAGTACAGGGCGTTCGACGTGCCGTTGTCCCCGGTGTCGCCGCCCATCAGGGCATAGTTGGTGGACGGGGTGAACGACAGGCCGGTCGGGTAGCCGACCCAGTTGGCCGGCCCGTAACTGACGGCGAAGGCGGCGGTGCGGACGGACGTTGACGGCACCGTGGCCGCCAGCGTGTCGTCGGCCCCGTCGAAGCTGAGCGACCACAGGCCGCCGCCCTCGCTGTACAGCAGCGGGCGGGTGGCGTCCGACGGGGCCGTCCACTCGGCCCCGGAGTACGGGCAGACGGCCACCCGGACGGGGTCGCCGTCCGCCGCCGCCCGCGTCGTCTTGCCGGCGTCCTGCCACAGGACGGCGCGGCCGGGAAGCAGGGCGGCCACGAACCCGGCCAGGGCCGCCGGCGTCCACGCCGCGCCGCCGTTGCCGGGCGCGAACGACCCCAGGACGCGGCCGAGCGGCGCGGCCCGTTGGCCCGGCGTTCGTGGCGAGCGGCGCATCAGTTGTTCACCGGGGTCCATTCGGCGTTGATCGACGCGGCGGACGTGACCCGCAGCTCGATCAGGTGGAAGCGGGCCGTGCGGGCGTCGAACATCAGCGAGGCGGGGATCACCAGCCCGGCCGCGCTGACGACGGTGTCCGTCACGTTGTCCACGCCGAGCGTGGACAGGCGGGCCAGCTCGTCGGCGTAGAAGTCGGCCGCGCCGGCGTTCGTGTTGGCGTCCCCCTGCCGCGCGCCGAGGGTGATCGTGTACCCGACGAGCGGGGTCGGGACGAACAGGGCGGTGGTCGCCGTCCCGCTCACCCGCAGCGGGGAGATGCGGACCTGGGCCACCTCGTTCTCGGCGTCGGTGCCGAAGAACCGCAGCCACACCTGCCGGGCCAGCAGCTGCGTGTCGATGACGGCCGCGCCGGCCGGCAGGGTGGCCCAGCCGCCGGTGCTCGGCGTGTACGTCAGGGCCGCCGGGGTGGCGAAGGCGGCGGCGTTGGTGGTGTTGGCGGACAGCAGTTTCCGCCACGGCGGGGCCATCTGGGGGTTCGGCACGGCGGGCACCTCGGTCGGGGTCGGGGCGGGGTTCGCAAACGGTTGCGGGTCAGTCGTCTCGGTATACGGTCACGGCCTGACAGCGGCACCGCACCCGCTCGTCGGCCGGCAGGGCCGGGTCGCCCGGCCGCTCGCACTTGTACCCGCCGACGACGAACGGCTGGCCGGGCCGCACCGTCTGCCCGTCGGCCGCCCGGTGCGTCGGCCGCACCCGCTCGTCGTGCCGCGTAACCCAGCGGACGCCGGCCACCCCGCCGTGCCGGGCCACCTCGTCGCGGACGGCCCCCTGGCCGCCGGACACGGCCGCCCCGCCCTCCGTCCGGGCCACCTCGTCGGCCGCCCGCTCGGCCGCCCCGCCGGTCAGGGCCTTACCCGCCACGTGGTCGGCCAGGGCCGGGCCGGTCAGCCCCTTGTCCACGCCCCGGCGGATGACCGCCTCCACCAGCTTCAGCGTGTTGTCCACCACCGCCCGGATGACGCCGTGGCGGATCACCTCCTCCACCACCCGCCGCAGCGTCCGCCGCAGGACGGCCGGGAACCCCTTCTGGGTCAGGTGCTCGGCCCCGCCCCGCGCGTGGAAGTGGCGGGCCGCGCCGGACGCGCGGAACAGCTCCCACTCGGCCAGCGCCCCCCGGTGGACGGCCGCGTCCAGGGCGGCCGACACGGCCGGCGTCAGCTCCTCCTCCCACCGCCGGCGGTCGATGACCGAGTGGGCCAGCTCCGTCGGGGACGGGCGGCCGCCGGCCGCCAGCGCCTTCCGCAGGGCCGCCGCCGCCTCCTGGCCGACCTTGTGGAAGGCCGGGGCCACGGCCTCCCGCACGGCCAGGGCGGCCGTCAGCTGCACCGGGTCCACCGCCTCGGCCGCCGCCTTCACACGCGCGGCCACCCCGGCGAAAGACTTGTCCCCGTCGTCCCCCGCGTCGTCGTCCCCGCCGCCGTGCGCCTCGGCCATCTTGTCCGCGATCTGGGCCACCGTGGGAATCTTGTCGTCCGGGGTGCCGCCCGCCTTCAGCATGGCCGACACGAGCGAGTGCGACAGCTCGGCCAGTTCCCGGATGCTCACCCCCTCGCCCCCGCCCTCGCCGTCCTCCTTCAGCCACGCGCCGCCGTGCCCCTTGCCGGCCTCCGCCCGCTTGCCGGCGATGGCCTGCCGGATCTTGCTGATCGCGTACCCGATGACCAGACTGCCGGCCTTGGCGGCCATCGCCCCGCCCATGCCGAGCTGCTCCTTCACCATGTGCGAGTTGCTGATCTTGCCCCAGTCGTCGGCGTTGTCCACGGCCGCGTCCACGATGTCGGCCCCGTGCTGCGCCCAGACGGCGTTGGCCAGCACCGCCTTCTGGACGGCCACCGAGGCCACCGTGCGGGCCAGCTTGACGGCCCCGCCGCCGATCTTCTTCATCGCGCCCATCAGGCCGGCCGCCCGCTTGGCGTGCGCGTCGTCCGGCTCGTCCACCGAGCCGCCCCGCCCGTGCCCGACCTTGGCCGGGTCGGCCGCCGAGTCGTGCGTCACCTTGCCGGCGTCGCCGGACCCGCCGCCGGACCCGCCGCCGGACCCGAACCGGCCGTCCGCGCCGTGCTCGTGCCCCTGCTCGTCCCGCACCTTCGCCCCCCGGCCCCTCGCCGCCCGGAGGCGGTGCCTGACGGTCATGGCCTTTCCCCCCACGGACTCGTAATAGGCCGCGTGCGCGGCCGGGTTGCTGGCGGCCCGGCGGTCGTGTACGGCCGCGTCCTCGGCCTCGTGCCGCTCGTTCATGGCCGCGTCTTCGGCCGCGTGCCGTTCGCCGATGGCGTCGTCCTCCTCCGCGTGCCGGGCGTCCAGCTCGTCCTGGGCGGCCGCGTGCCTTTCCGCCATCGCGTCGCGGGCCGCCTCCTCGCCCTCCGCCCGCTCGGCGTCCTCGGCCTCCCTCGCCTCGTTCAGCTGCTCGTCCTCCTCATCCCGCGCGTCCTCGACGGCTTTCTCCCGCGCGGCCCGCCGCTCCTCGTCTTCCTGCTCCCGCGCGGTCTCGGCGGCGTCGTCCTCGTCCGACCAGCGGCCCCGCATGTCCGCGTCGGCCTCCTCGTGGGCCGCCTCCAGCTTTTCCAGCGCGGCCTCGTGCCGGTCTTTCACGTCCTGGAGCGCGTCGGCGACCGCCTCCGCCTCGGCGTCGTGCCGCGCCTCCAGCTCGGCCTCCTCGTCGAACTGGCGGGCGGCCGTCTCGTTGTACGCCTGCGTCCCCGCCTCCAGCGTCTCCAGCTCCGCCTCGTGCCGGTCTTCCATCGCCGCCCGCTCGGCCGCGTGCGAGGCGGCCAGGGCGGCCGAGTCGGCCTTGTGCTTGCCCTCCGCGTCCGCCAGTTCCGACTTGTGCGCGGCCAGCAGGTCGTCGATCTCCCGGTCGTGCTTGGCCGCCAGTTCGCCGTCCTCCTTCTCCCGCGCCTTGCCCGTCGCCTTGTCCTCCTTCTCCCGCGCCTTCAGGACGGCGGCGTCCTCCTTGTCCCACTTCTTCTCGTTCGCCGCGTCCTCCTTCTCCCGCGCCTTGCCCGTCGCCGCGTCATCCTTCTCCCGCGCCTTCAGGACGGCCCGGTCGGCCGCCTCGAACCCACGGACGAGGTCCGTCTCCTCGCGGTCGTGCTCCCGCTTCAGCTTGGCCCGCTCGCCCTCCTGCCGGCGGTCGTGGGCCTTCACCTCGGCCTGCTGGCGGGCCGTGTCGTCGCGGGCCTCCTGCGAGTGGCGGGCCGCGCGGGCCGAGTCCTCGGCCTCCCACGAGGCGTGGACGGCGGCGTGGTCGGCGGCGGCGTGGTCGGCGTCGTGGGCGGCCGGCGGTTTGTCCGGCTTGTCGCCGCCGCCACCGCCGCCGCCGTCGTCGCCGTGCTCGTGCCCCTCGTCGTCCGTCACCTTGCCGGCCGGCGGCACAAAGTGCTTCGGGCCGCCCGGCCGGCGGGACTGGCTGGCCTGCTCCTCGGTCAGCACCGGAACCCACCCGGCCGGCGTCAGCGCGTTGTCCCCGTCGTGCAGCGGCGGCAGGCCCCGCTTGCGGCGGATGTCGTTCCGGGAGATGATGGCGGCGGCGTAGTCGGCCGCCTCCCGCTGGGCCTCCATCTCCGGGTCGGACGGGACGACCGGCTCCTGGTACACCACGAGGTCGCCCGGCTCGACCGTCCGGTTGCGGTCCCGGTCGCCGCCGAAGTACGGCGGCAGGTAGCACGTCAGCGTCTGCGAGTACATCTCCGTCCGCGGCGCGAACACGCTCCGGCAGACGTGGTGGTCGGCCACCCCGGAGCTGGCGTAGTTCGCCCCCTCGATCTCGCCCAGGGTGATCGGGTTCATGCCGAACCCCTGCGCCAGCCGGTCCCGCACCAGCGGCCCGCTGTCCTTGAACGCCATCTCTTTCGGCGTCGGCGAGATGAGCTTCACGTCCTTGATGAGCGCGTCCAGGATCAGCGGCTCGTCGAACTTCTGCACCCCCCGGAACTGGTTCTTCACGGCCGCCACCAGCTGCGCCCGCTGCTCCTTCGTCAGCACCACCTGCTCCTGGTTGGTGCCGGCGAACTCCGGCGGGCGGCCGACGATGATGGCGAGGCCGGGGTTCACCCCGTTCTGGAAGCTGACCCGCTGGGCCGTCTCGTAGGCGTGGTCGGTCAGCACCGTCCGGGCCAGCGCCTGCATCGGGCTGTACGCGCCGAACGGGTCGGACGGGTCTGGGAAGAAGAACGGGACGATCTGGCGGGCCGGCACGCGGACGATCTGGCCGGTGATCGGCATGGACACGCGGTAAAAGTCGAACAGCCTCTCCTCGCCCGGCACCGGCTCGACCCAGTGCGTCGGCAGCGGCCACAGCTCGTCCCCGTTCGGGCCGGCGAACATCCACCAGTACGCGCGGCCGGTTGTCTCCAGCGAGGCGAACGTGATGTACATCAGGTGGTGCCGGACCATCAGCTCGTTCGGGTTGTCGAGCAGCCGGTTGATGCGGTGGTCGGGGATCACCTCCAGCTCGTCGGCGAAGTCGTGGTACGCCTTCGGAACCAGCGGGCCGGCGACGGACTTGGCCACCGCCCGCCCCGGTGCCGGCCGGCCCCCCCGGCCGAGGCGGCGGGCCACCCGGATCGGCTGTGCCGACAGGCGGTTGGCGATCACGTTGATGATCGCGTAGGGGTAGCCGCTGAAGTAGGCGTACTGGTCGGCCGCGTTGCCGGGCGAGGAGATGTGCCGGCCGGCCCCCACGCCGGACCCGCCGCCGGTCATGAGCGAGCCGACGCTGGACGCGCCGGCCGACCGGGCGGCCAGCCCGGCGTCGGCCCGGTAGGCGTCGTGATACCGGGCGGCCCGGTCCAGCCCTTTCGAGATGAGCGAACGCATGGGTTCCCCGGTCCAAGGCGGGCCGGGGGCGGCCCGCCGATCAGTTGCCCCGCGCCGCCTTGCTGGCCCCGGCCGCGCTCAGGCTGGACTCGCGGTCGGCGACCGCCCGCGCCGTCTCCGCCTGGACGCGGGCCTCGTTGCGTTTCACCACCGCCGCCAGCACGTCCACCTCGGCCTTGCCGGCGTCCGCCTCGGCCCGCGCCTCGGCCAGCTCGACCTCCAGCCGGAGCACCCGCCGGCGGAGGGAGTCGCGGTCGGCGCATGCCGCGCGGTAGGCGGCGGCGGACGGGCGGGCGTCCCACAGCACCCACTGGAGCAGCCACCCGCCCAGCCGGCGGACGGCCCGCGCGGCCCGCGAGCGGGGGCCGGCCCCGTCGTCTCGTTCGTCGGTCATGTCGGCCACGGTCCCACCCGGTCAAGCGGTCCCCGCCGGTGCCCCGTCCCGCCACAGGCCGGAGGCACCGGCGGGCGTGCCGTCCTCAGCCGATCTGCTCGGCCTCGAACCGCACGTCGCTCAGGGTCAGGTTGACGGACCCGTTGCCGGTGACGAGCACGTCCACCGGCACGCCCGACTTCGGCGCGGCCCCGGCCCCGGCGAACCCGCCGGCCGGCTTGCCGGCCCCGGCCGTGCTGTCCGGGTCGGAGAAGGCGGACTGCCCGCCGGCGGCCGGCAGGTCGGCGGCGGTGATCTCGACCACGAAGAAGGCCGAGTGCGTGCTGGGCGTGGTCGCCCACGTCTCCTTCGACACGCCGGAGATGGTCGTACCGCTGGACCCGTTCTTCCGCAGTTGGAAGGTCGTCTGGAGGGCCGACGCGGCCACCCCGACGCAGTTCAGCGCGACGCGGAAGATGCCCGGCGCGTTGAAGATGAGGCGGTTGTTCGAGACGTCCGGGCGGACGGCCGGGTTGCCGGCGCGGGTGGCGGTGGTCGGCATGGCCGTGCCGCCGTTGATGACGAGCTGCGCGGCCGAGGTCGTCACGGCCTGGGCGGTGGACTGGCCGGTCGAGGTGATACCGGCGAACGGGACGGCTCCGAGCATGGGTCAGACTCCGGCGGGTGGCGGGGGTGCGTCCTTGCGGAACGATTCGCAATCGTTTGCGAAGTAAGATACCACGCCCGCCGCCCGCCGGCAAGGGCGGGGTCAGAATGGGATTTCGGCCACCGGCCCGCCGTCCGGCGTCCGGACCGACGGCGGCCACCCGCCGGGCGGCGGCACGGCCGGCAGCACGGGGCAGAGGAACCACTTCGGCGACCAGACCGACCGGACGAGGGGCGGCAGCCGGGCGGACACCGCGTCCAGCCGCACCGTCCACTCGCCGACCGCCACGTCGCTAAACCCGGCCGCCCGGAACGCCTCCCACAGCGGACACCAGCGGGTGCGGCCGACGAACGGTAGGCCGGCGCGGACGTGCTCGGCCGTGACCGTTACGACGACGTACCCCCGCTCGGCCCAGCCGGCCTGCGACACCGCCCACTCGCGGCACAGGTCGGCCGTCCGCCACCGCCACTCGCGGACGGCGATGCGCCGCTCCTCCGCCTGGGTGCGGAAGGCGTTCCGCCGGTGCCGTCGGAACTGGTTCCCCATCACTCCCCCGGAAAGTACCCACGGTGGCGGGCGGCGAGGCCGCCGAAGTCGTCCGCGTCAATGTTCATCAGTTGGCACACGCGGGGGCCGATGTCGTGCCCGTAGTAATGCGCGTTGGCGGAATCGAACAGGGTGGACTCCCAGGCCGCCCGCGCCTCCACCCGCGCCGGCCCAGGCACGGCCAGGGGCACGGCCTCGCCGCCGGCCTCCGCCGCCCACCGGGCGGCGGTCACTGCGGCGGCCCGGTCCAACGCGACGAGGGCGGCCGGGGCGTCCGGGAACCGCTCCCGCTTGGCCGTGGCCCGGAGGGCGTCCCACACGGGCCGGGGGACCACCCCCCGCGTGTCGAAGTAGCAGGCCGGGTGGAGGAGCGATTTGCCTCCCCGGCGGTACAGGTACACGGCCATGTCGTCCTGGAGCGTCCGCCGGGAGACGTCCCACCGGATCGCCTCCCCGGCCCCGGCCGGCAGCGGGCCGAGGCCGGTCGGGTACAGGTAGGTGGCGGCCGAGGACACGAAGTCGGCCGGCAGGGTGCCCGCGTTCCGCTTTTCCGGCCCCTCCCGCACCCACTCCAGCCCGCCCGTCCACCGGGCCGGGTAGGTGAACTGGCACTCGACCGCCTCCACCGCGTCGAAAGCCACGGCCGGGCCGACGGTGTGTGTGTTGAACCGCCACGCCGGGTATCCGACGGCGGCCAGCCGCCCCAGGCGGAACCGGAGCAGGTGGGCGTCCGCCAAGTGGCCAACGGCCACCCGGTCGAGCAGCTGAGTGAGGCGACGCCTAACGTCGATGTCGTCCCGCCCCCCGAACTGGACGCGGAACGCCCACCCGGAGCTGGGCGGCGGCTCATGCTGTTCGGCGTACCCGTCACCGTGGTAGTGGGCCTCGTAGGTCGTCCCCGTGTACGGCTCGCGGGCCTGAAACAACAGCCACACCGGCGGCCCGTCGCCGTTCAGCGTGAACAGCCGGAAGGCGGTGACGTCGGGCGGCAGGCTGCCGTCCCCGTCGCACTGCCACCGCATCAGCTCGGCGCGGGCCGACGCGGCGTCGGCGAACGGGGCCACCTGCCCCTCGTCGTCCAGCCAGTCGGCCGCCACCAGCGGCGTCGTCCGGCAGTCCGTCCCCCGCATGGCGCGGACGAACCCCCGCCACCCGGCCGAGGACCACCACGTCGTCTTCAGCGTGCTCATGACCGCTTCCCCCGGCGTTTGGCGTCCACCTTCTCCCGCGCCACCGCCACCGGGTTCACGCCGTGCAGGGCGGCGTTCATCGCCGTCGCCGCTTCGAGCCGGGGGAACGCGCGGATCAGGCGGGGCCGCTCCGCCCCGGCCGCCCACCGGACCAGGGCGAACCGCCCGTCGGTGGTGGCGTACACCTCCGTGGCGGCCGGCCCGACGCCCCGCGCGTCCAGGGCCGCCCCCGTCAGCTCCACCGTCTCCGCCTCGTCCGCCGTCGTGGCCATTACCAGGACCGTTTCCATCGCGTGCCTCCGGGAAGGGTGGGGCCGGGCCTCGGCCGGGCGGTTCAGTCCGAGTCGGACAGGGCGGCGGCCGCGCAGCTGAGCAGCTGGCCGACCACACCGGCCAGGGCCTCGACCCCGCCGGAGAGCATCCAGAACGTGCTGAACATGCACCCCCGCATGGCGTCGGACACCATGCACACGCCGCCGATCACCAGCAGGACCGCCGCCAGGACGCACAGGATAGCCAGGACCATTGTTCCGCTCCGGTTAGTGCCGGCGGGTCATTCCCGCCGTGTGTGGTTACTATACACCGTCTAGGAACTAGGTCAACAGAAAAATCCGCCGCGTCGCGGATTTATTCGGCCGCGTCCGGGGGCGGCAGGCGGCCGTCGAGCACCCGCGCCCGGAGGAACCCGGCCAGCACCTGGGCGTGGCACACGACCGGGGCGGCCGGGTCGTACTCGCCGGTCACGCACCAGCAGCCGAGCGGTTTGTCCCCCCGCCCGCACGCCTCCCACAGGTCCGCCAGCAGCGGCTCGAAGTCCGGCCGGGCGGAGAACCACGCGGCGAACTTGGCCACCGCCTCCTCGACGGACGTGATGCGGCTGTGCCGGCTGCCGGGCAGCGGCGTGTCCAGCACCTTGAATCGGTACGGGTTGCCGTAGGGCGTGAACGGCCAGCCGGCGCACTTGCGGCCGACGTAGCACACGCCGGCCCGGTCGGCCGGGGCGATCCCCTTGACGTTAATGACGCGGATCACGGCGGCGGTTCCTTTCGGGCGGGGACGGGGGCGGGTCAGGGACGAACACGAAGTGGGCGGGCACGTCCTCGGTGAGGGCGGCCACCGCGTCCGGGTCGAACGTCGGCCGCCCCCGGCCGTCGTCGAGCAGGCACCCGGCCCGCGCCGCCCCGGCGACCGCCGCCGGGGCGAACACGAACCCGACAATGACGGCCGGCAGGTCGCCGTCCGGGAGCACGAGGTCGAACACGCTCCGGGTGTGGACGTCGTACACGGCCGCGTGGTGGAACGGGAACGGCATGTGCTCGACCACCGCGAACCCCTCGACGTATCGCAGCCGCTCCGGGTGGCTGGCGACCGTCTCCCGGCAGGTGGCGAAGCACGACTTGGGCGGCCCCTTGCCGAGGCCGGCCGGGCGGCGGCCAAGGTGGTACGGGCGGCCGTACCGGGCGACGTACCCGTCCAGGGTGGCACAGGTGCCGTACCGCCAGTCGAACCGTTCGACCGCGTACACGCCGCGAACGGTGTCCTCGGTCCGGTTCAGGTAGGCGAACCCGGCCGCCGCCGTCGCGGCCGGGTCGAACGGGCTAATCATCGGGCCACCGTGGACGAGGGGGTGAGGGTCGCAACCGTTTGCGGATCGCCGGCGAACTGACGGCTCGGCCGCCACTGGTTCGGCAGGTGCCCGCCGCGCTTCAGCCAGTCGTCCAGGGCCGCCACCTTCTCGCACAGCTTGGCCGCGTCCAGGTCGAGCGGTTCGTGCCGGCCGAGCATCAGGTTCACCAGCGCGCGGACGTCGCACAGGGTCGTAGTCGGGTCCATGTCCGGAATTCCTTACGGGGTGAAGGGAGGGCCGGCCCGGACAGTTCCGGGCCGGCCGGGGACGGCTCAGGCGGCCGCCGGGAAGGGGATGGTGTCCGCCGCCTCGTCGGCCGGGGCCAGGGCCGGGGCCGCCGGTTCCGGAACGGCCGTCCGCCGGCCGAGCTGCGACACCTTATCCCGGAGCAACTGGCGGGCGGCCGCCAGCTGCTCGTGCAGCCGCTCCCGCCGCTCGCCCAGGTACGCCGCGTAAGCCTCCACCTTGAACCGGGTCACGTTAATCCGCTCGACCATCTTCTCCAGCGACGTGTCGCGGGTCGTCTCGTCGAACTCCTCGACCGCCCGGACGTGCTGGGCGATGACCGTCTCCAGCCCGTCGTCCACCGCCTCCCGCACGCTCCGGTCGCCGCCCGCCGTGCCGGCCATGATGGGGAACCGGCGGAGGCTGCCGCCCACCCGGCCGAGCAGGATTTCCATCTTGTCGAGGATGGCCGAGAAGGCGGCCGGGACGAAGTAGCAGCCGCCCTGGCTGCGGATCTGGAACAGGTCGGCGTTCCGGTCCATGATCGTCTGGACGACGGCCGTGATGTCCGAGTTGTACCGCCGCTCGGCCTCCGCCTTGACCATCGCCGTCGCCAAGTCGGCCAGCTCCGGGTTGCCGTCGCACGTCACCACCCCGGTCCGCTTGTCCAGCGCCAGCACCGCCTCGAAGTCGTACCGGAACCGCTGCCCGTCCCGGCCCGCCGCCTCGTCCTCTACCTCCCGCGTGAACTGGAACGTCAGCACCCCGGCCGCGTCCAGCACCTTGCGGATCACCCGCCGCTCGCTCAGCTTGTGGCAGGCGCGGGCGAAGGCGTTCCGGGGGGCCATCTCGCGGGCCACCTTCTCGTCCAGCCCGGCCGCCGCCAGGGCCGACCGCAGGGCGTCGAAGGTGATCACCGTGCCGCTCGTCAGGTCCCAGCTCACGATCTCGCCGTGGGTCAGAGTCTGCATCGTCGATCCTCATGGGTGGGGGATCACTGCCCCCCGTGTTGGGACCGGCCGGGCGGAAGTGCCCGGCCGGATAGTCTCACGCTCAGGCGGGCAGCGAGTCCCGCGTCTCGATGTTGTAAAAGAACCGCTCGCCGGCCCGCGTGAACAGCAGGCCGTAATCCTTGTTACCCTTGTCGCCCGACATGACCGAGGCGATGTGTTCCCACCCGGCCGCCGCCAGCTTCGCCTTATCCGCGTTGCTCCGCCGCATCATCTCGGCCCGACTTTCTTTGGTCGCGTTCATCTCTGACTCCGGTTCGGGTTGCCGGGGGGTCATTCCCCCCGTGTGTGATCTACTATACTCCGTCTAGGAACTAAGTCAAACAGAAAATCCGCCGCGCGGCGGATTTTGTCGGGAGTCGCCGCGCGGCCGGCGTTACCGGCGTTGGGGCGTGAAGGCCGGCGCGAACAGCCGCTGTTCCGTCCGGGGGGTCGGCAGGGAGGGCGGCCACGGGTATCCCAGCGCGGCCGCCAGCAGGCCGGCCGAGCGGTCGCACTCGGCGTCGGCGATCAGGTGGAGGGCGCGGACGGCGGCCGCCCCGCCCTCCCGCAGCATCTCCCCGACCGACTGGTGCAGCCCCGCCTCGTCGCAGGCGTCGGCCATCACGGCCACGGTGGTCGCCGTCATCTGCGCGGCGTTGCCCATCGCCCCCAGGCGGTAGGCGGACGACTCGGCCTCGGCCGGCGTGGCGGCCATCGGAATGCGGCCGTACACCGGCTCGTACAGGAAGCGGACGAACCCGACCAGCGTGTCGTCCGCCCGCGCGAACCATTGGCGGTTGAGGGCGGTCCCGCTGAACCCGTCCCGGTTGGCCCCGGTGACGGGCAGGACGACGTGAACGAGGGCGGGGGCCGCCCGCCCGTCGCCCGTGAGCGCGACGCTGAACGCCGCGTCGGCGGCCGGCCCGAACCGGAGGAACCGCAGGTCGTCGAAATGAACGCGCATCAGGTGGGCGTACCCCCACCCCTTCAGCCGGTCGCCGGTCATCTGGCCATCCCGGCAGCGGTTGGCCATCCGGTTGAGGGCGTCCACGGCGAGGTCGGCGGTCGGCACCACGCCGGCCGCGCCGTACTGGCCGTGCTGGCGGCGGTACGCGGCCGCCGAGGCGGCGAACGCCCGCCGGGTGACGGTCAGGCAGTGCCGGCGGTCGGGGCCGGCCGGCAGGTCGCCGGCCATCGTCAGGCAGACCGCCCGGAAGGCGTCGGCCCACGGGCCGGTCGGGTCATAGATCACGGCCGCGCCTCCGGGAACATGATCTGGAACAGGGGCCGCGCCCGCAGCTCCGCCGTGTACGCGGCCGCCGTCTCCTCGGCCAGCCGCCGCACCTCGACGGCGGGCGGGCGGGCCGCCGGCGGGGCGAACCCCGGCCGCGTCCACGTCCACCCGGCGTGTGCCACCGTCGCGCCGGCCGGGGTGAGGACCACCGTCAGGTCGCCGATGACCACCTCCGCCCGCCACGCCTTCGCCATCGGGGAACCCTCCGGCCCCCTCCGCTACCCGTAGCGGAGGGGGCCACGCCGGTCACACGCTGAGCACCCGCCCGACCGCGTCCGTGTCCGCGTCCAGGGACGGCACGACGAACACCTCGTCGCACACCCGCCCGACCTCCCCGGCCGTCGGCGTGTCCACCGCGAGGCACGTCAGCCGCACCTTCTCGGCCGCCTTGAACTCCAGGAACGATTTCTCCAGTTCCGGCGGCAGGCCGACCGCCCCGTCCGTCACCAGCAGCATGTCCGTCTTCCCCCGCGTCATCCCCATCTGCACGAGCTGCGGCCACAAGGCCGGCACCGTGCCGAGCGGCACCTGAAGGTCGGTCCCGCCGTTGTAAAAGTGGCCCAGCCAGTCGAGCAGCTCGGCCTCCTTCGCCTGCTTCGGCGGGAGCACCACCATCGACCCCGGCCGGACGCTGGACGTGTCCGAGAAGGACACCAGACAGCACCAGCGGTTCTGCCGGCGGGCGATCCACGCCAGGGCCAGACACAGGGCCTTCGCCGTCTCGATTTTGGGACCGGCCATCGATCCGGACTCGTCCACCACCACCACAATCGGCCCCTTGCCGACCGCCTCCGTGGCCCGCGTCTCCCGGCCCAGGCACTGGCGGTCGAACAGGCGGCGGGCGGTGTCCAGGGCGAACGTCGGGTCCACCAGCTTGACCATCTCGGCCGGCACCAGCCGGGCCACCTCGTCCACCAGCTCCACCCCGACCACCTCGTCCGCCCCGTGCGTCACCTTCTGCCGCTGCTTGCTCGCCGCCACCCGGCGGAGGCGGCCGGCCAGCTTGGCGATCCGCTGGAGGGACGGGGAGGACTTCACCCGCTGGTACACGCCGGCCACCCGCCGCGCGTCCATCCGCCCGCCCGCCCCCGCCCCGACGCCCAGCGCCTGCGTCGCCTCGTCCAGGTCGCCGACCGCCTGGGCGGCCGCGTTCATGGCGCGGGCCGCCGCCTTCATCGTTTGCAGGTCCCCGTCCTGCCCGCCGCCCGGCTTGCCTTGCGCCCGGTCCCGCTGCTCCTCCGCCCGCCGGACGGCGAACTGCTTGGCGAAGCACGCGGCGGCCATCTCCGCCGCCGCCGGGTTGAGCACGGTCGATTGGCGGAGCGCGTCGAACTCCTGGGTGTCCATCAGCTGCCGGACGAAGTCCTCCCGCAGCCCGTCCTCGCACGCCTCGTTCAGCTGCACGTCCGGCTCGTAGGCCATCGCGTGGAAGTCGGCCACCGCCCGCCCCCAGAACGCCTCCGCCTCCTGCCGGGCACCGTCGCCCGCCTTGCCGGCCGCCGGTAGGCCGACCGCCGCCGCCATGTCCTCGTCGGCGGCCAGCAGCTCCCGCCCCCGCCGCCGCGCCCAGGCGTCCAGCTTCAGGACGTGGGGGGCCTTGACGGCGGCCGGGGCCACGCCGACCTGTTTGACCGGGTCGTCGCCGGCGGGGGCCTGGGCCGCCTCAATGTCCAGCAGGGCCAGCATGTCTTCCGGGGTCATCGTCGCTCTCCGGGTCGGGGTGGTGCCGGGGGATCACTTCCCCCGTGCGGTTACTATACTCCGTCTAGGAACTAAGTCAAACAGAAAACCGGCGGGGGAGGCCGCTTTCCGGCCCCGCGCCCGCCGGCCCGCCGTCGCCCGCCCGGAGGCGGGCCGGCGGTGGCCCGTCACCGCGCCTCGAAGCTGGCCGTCTTCAGGGCCTGCTCCTTCTGGGCGATGTCCTTCAGCACCCGCGCCGCCTTCGGGTTGGTGGCGGCCATCGGCTTCAGCTTGCCGGCGATCTCGGCCAGCTTCTGGGCCGCCTTGACGATGTGGAGCAGTTCCGCCGTGTTGCACGTGGCCACCACCTCCTCGGCCTCGGCGACGAGGGTGGCGATGGCGTGGCCGGACGGGTTGGACAGCTTGGCCACCACCTCCCGGCACTTCCGCTGGTGCTCGGCCGGGTCGTCCCACAGCACGTCGGCCAGCACCTCCAGGTGCTCCGGCTGGACCTCCGCCGCCCCCTGGAGCCACGCGGCCGCCTGCACCACCCCGACCGCCTTCCGCTCCCGCCGGTCGCCCGGCTCGATCCCCTCCCGGCTCAGGTCGCGGACGATCTGGTCGAACGTCGCCACCGCCTCGTCGGACCACGGCAGGGCCGCCGCCTCCGCCCGCGCCGCGTCCAGCTCGGCCGCCGCCAGGGTGACGGTCAGGGGGGCCGGCGGGCGGCGGTCGAACCGCAGCTTGGCCTTGCCGGCCGCCGTCTTCACCTTGGCCACCGTCCGCCGGATCAGGAACCGGTCGAACAGCGCGCCCAGCTCCTGCTGGGCACCGTCGCCGCCCGGCCACTCGTTGCTGGCCGCCAGGGCCAGCCGCAGGGGCACCGGGCGGGGGCCGGTGCCGGCGTCGAACGTCCGCTCGTTCAGGATCTTCAGCATGGTGTTCAGGATGGCCGAGCTGGACTTGAAAATCTCGTCCAGGAACCCGACCTCGGCCTCCGGCAGCTTGCCGGCCGTGATGCGGACGTACTTGTCGTCCTGGAGGCCCTTCAGGCTGATCGGCCCGAACACCTCCTCCGGGGCGGTAAACTTCGTCATCAGGTACGAGAACCGCTGGCCGGCGATCAGCTCGGCCACGGCGTCGCACAGCATCGACTTGCCGGTGCCCGGCGGGCCGACCAGCAGGCAGTGCTCGCCGGCCACCAGGGCGGTCAGCACGGCCTCGATCTCGCCGTCCCGCTCGATCATGCGGTTGCCCAGCTCGTTGCGGGCGGCGGTCAGTTTGGAGAAGGCGGCGACGGCGAGCGGGTTACGGGCGGTGGCTTTCATAGCGGACTCCGGTGAGGGCCGGCGGGGCCGGCCTGGGTGGTGCGGGGGGTCGTTCCCCCCGTGTGATTTACTATACAACGTCTAGGAACTATGTCAAACAGAAATCCGGCGGCCGCGCCGGATTTTCCCGGCCCCGGTCAGCCCCGCAGCCGGCGGCCGGCCGCGTACTGGTCGCACACGCCCTGGAGGTTGGTCCGCAAGGCGGCGTGGTAGCGGGTCACCTCGCGGGGGCCGGCCCACGGCTGGAACAGCAGGGCGAACAGGACGACCACCGGCCACGCCTCGAACACGGCCTCCGGCTCGTCCCGGAACTTGACGCCGGCGGCCTTCTGTTCCGGCGTGCCGACGCCGAGGAACCGGGGGACCAGCAGCCGCTCGTGCGGCAGGCACGTCTCCATCAGGTCCCGCTGGTACGGTTTGCCCCGGCGGAACCGGACCAGCCGCACCCGGTCCCCCGGCCACCCTGGCTGGCCGAGGACCGCCAGCCCGTTGCCGTCGTTGTGGGCCGACAGGTAATCGACGGCCAGGGCGGACGCCTTCAGCCGCCAGCCCTCCGGCCACGGGTACGTCGGCTCGGTCGCCGCCGCGTGCTCGGTGTACCGGCGGAAGGCCGCCGGCTCGGTCACCGCCAAGTCGTGCAGCTCGCCCACCCGCGCCACGGCCGGCACCTTGCCGGCGGTGCCGGGGAAGCCCAGCCCGACGCACCACGCCAGGGCCTGACCGGCGTTGCCCTGCTCCTCCCCGTTCAGCAGCAGCACCACCTCGTCCAGGCAGGCCGAGAACCCGGACGGGTCGAACCCGGACACCGACGTGCGGCCCCGGTCGGCCGCCTTCCGCGCGGCCAGCCGCGCCCGGTCCTTCTCCGTCATCACTCGCTTTGCCACGTTCGCACTCCGGTCTGGGGGTGGGCGGCCCGCGCCGCCCGGTGATGGGATGGTTCGCAACCGTTTGCGGCTCAGGCGTCGTAGTGCGCCCAGGCGGCCCGGCTCGCCGCGTCGTCTTGCAGGCCCACGACCGCCACCCCGCCAGCCGTCGAGAGCGGGGCCGCCCCGTTCACCAGTATGGTGACGTAGGGCGGCACCGCGCCGCCACGGTACACGCGGTGGACGACGGCCGTTCCCGGCCGGGCGAACGCCGCGTCCGGGTAGTGGCGGAGCAGGTCGGGCATGCCGGCGTATTTCAGGACCGTCCCCTCGGCCAGCGTGCCGGCCTCGACCATCTGGATAGCGTCCTGGACTTTCACGTTCAGCTCCGGTTGGTGGCGGGGGGTCATTCCCCCCGTGTGCCTTTACTATACACCGTATAGGAACCAAGTCAACAGAGAAATCCGCCGCGCGGCGGATTTTGTCGGGCGTCCTCCGCGTTGGCGGGGCGGATCACCGCGCCGGCTGGTGGCTGAGAACTTCCACCGTGCCGGTCACGTCCTCTCGTGTGGGTGGCGGTCCGGGTCGATGTTCACGACGAGCGGCGGGCAGTCGCCGGTCAGCATGGTGTCCGGGTGCAGGGTCACGGCGGTCACCGGATTGCCGTCCCGGTAGTGGACGGTCTCGATCATCACGCCAGCGGCGGCGGCCTCACGGACGAGGGCGGTTAGCCGGTCACGGACTTCAGTCACGGTGTCCATCAAATGTCCTCTGTGGGTGTGGTCATCGGTCGGGGTCCGGTTGGGTGGAGGGGGGCGGAGTCGTCGGCGTCGTACACGTCCTTGCCGGCGGCGGCGAACCGGCGGATCAGGTCCGTTCGCTGCCGGTCCATAGTGCCGGGCAGCACGAGCAGGGCGTCCGCCCGCGCGACGGCCTGACGGTTGGCCACCCACACCGAGTCGCAAACGGTCCACTGAACCACCGCCCTCGGCGAGTGGTGCAGGCGGACGTGGGCCATTCCGACGGCGGCGGCCCACTTGGACACCAGGGCCTCGAACGGTCCGCCGGGCAGGGTGAGGACGGCCGTCACCCGCCCGCCGCCGGCGGCGGCCAGCTCGCCGCACGCGCCGGTGAGCAGGCGGAAGATACGGTCGCGGTCGGTCAGCCCCCACGGGCCGGTTACTGCGAGCACCACGGCGGGCACCTCACGGCGAGTCGGGCGGCAGGATGACGTACTCCCCGGTGGCCGGGTCCAGGGCGTACCCGGTCCCGCCGGCCTCCAGCACCGCCGCCCGGAGGGCCGCCGGCGGGGTGCCCGGCGGGAACCGGAGGCGGCGAGCCTGATCAGCCTCGGCAAGGGGCGGCGGGTCCGCCCGCACGCGGCGGGCCTCGAACTCCGGGACCATGTGCATCGTCACCTCGAACGGCGTCCACCGGCCGTCCGGGGTGAGCACCTCCACCACGGCCGTCCGCTCGTACCGGGCCGACCGCTGGTACCACTCCTCGACGTACCGCTCCGCCGCCGTCTCGCACGGCCGGACGTCCCTGGCGTCGATCTGGACTTCCTTTTCCGTCTCCTCCGGCCACGTGCCGGACCCCGGCTGCCGGACGCGGACCGTTTGCGTCGTCATCGCTTCACCCTCGGCGGCGGGTAACGGTCAGTCGCCGGGCCGCCGCCGCGCGGCCGGCTTGTCGGTGCGGGCGACGCGGGCGGGGCCGGGCATGGCGTACCCCCGCGCGCACCCGTGGCAAAAGAACTTGACCGGCCGGCCGGCCCGCAGCGGGTGCCCCTCCGCCCGCCGGACGGCGAACGTGTCGGCCACCAGCAGCGCCCCGCAGTCCCGGCAGCGGCACGGGTGCCGCCCCTCCATCGGGGTCCGGGCCGCCTCCTCCTCCGGCTTGGCCACGACCATCACGGCGTCGGCCGGCCACGGCTTCTTCTCCATCACGGCAGGCACCCCCGGAACCACAGCAGGTACAGGACGGTCGCCACGGCCGCCAGCAGGGCGGCCGAGTCCCGCCACGTCGGCGGCGGCGGCGGCGGCAGGATAGCTGGCATGTTATTCGTCCCCGCACGGGGGCAGGCCGGCGTCCAACCGCCGGCCGTATTCGGTCCACCGCCGCCACCCGTCCGGGCACCAGAACCCCCAGCTCGACCGCTTGCGGCCCCGCAGCACCAGCGTCAGGGCCGTCCCGCCCGGCGGCAGCTCGATCCGGTGCGGCCACGGGTGCGGGCGGACGAGCACGCTGCCCGGCCGGTGCCACGTACGGACGGCCGGGCCGAGCGGGTCGGCCGGGTCCGCCGGCGTCACTTCAAAGTACCCGCCCGCCAGGATCACCGAGGTGAACGACCACGGGTGGTCGTGCAGGTGGTCGGGGTCGCTCCGCTCGAACTTGTGGAGGAACACGGCCAGACCGCCCGGCCGCCCGGTGGCCCGCCGGCCGAACAGCGTCCACCGCGTCAGGTACGGCACCTGCTCGCCGGTACGGGTAATGACCGTCTTCTCGTTGGCGAGGCGGTCGGCCAGCCGCTCCCACCCGCCCGCCCACAGCCGTGACAGCAGCCCGGTCATGACTGTCCCTCCCCGGTGGTCAGCAGTTGGTCGCGGCGAAACTCCGCCTCCTCCGCGTCGGCGATCCAGGCGGCCCGCTCCACCCCGGCGCTACCGGCCGCGAGGTCACGGGCCTGAACGGCGCGGGCGTTCCACTCGGCCGCCCGCCCGGTGTACCCGCCCGTCCACGGGGGCGACAGGTTGGCGGCCACTTCGGCGGCCGCCGCCTTCCGGGCCTCCTCCTCCTCCCGCTCGGCCAGCTCCGCCCACCCGACCCGGTCGGCCGCCGTCTCCGCCCGCTCCGCCGCCATCCTGGCCAGCACCGCCCGCTCCGCCGCCGCGTCCGCCGCCACCGTTTCGGCGACCGCCGCCCGCGCCGCCGCCGCGTAGGCGGCCTCGGTCAGCACGGCCTCCGCCTCATGGTCGGGGGCGGCCGGTTCCGGCCAGTTGTCCCGATCCTCGACCGGCGTCACCCGCACCAGCTCCTCCTCGTCGAACGGGCTGCGGGGCGGGTCCGCGTCCGCAACCTGTTGCGGAGGTTCCGGAACGAACCGCCCCGCATGGGCCGCCGCCGCCCGCACCTTCAGCCGGGACACCGTGTCGTCGGCCCCCACCTTCTCGCCGTTCAGCAACAGCCGGTAACGGCCGCTCGACCGCCGCTGCACCACCCGCCACCGCCCGTAAGACACCTCGGCCACGTGCTCCAGCTCGTCCTTCGACCCGACCGTCGTCCAGACCAGCGGCTCGATGCCCATACCTGCCCCCGTGTTGGCGGGGGCACTGCGCCCCCGTGTGGTCAACTATACAACGTCTAGGATAGAACGCAAACGCGATCCGGCCGTCACCCGGCCGGGGCGATCTGACCGTCGATCAGGTACGACGCCATCGCCACGCCCACGCCGAGCGAGTTCACGCCGTCCGCCCGCACCTCGGCGGCCAGGGCGGCGGCGACGGCGTGCGCGGCGGCCGGGTCCGCCCGCTCGACGGCCAGGGCGACGCACCCGCAGCCGGCCAGGAAGGCGGCGCGGAAGGACGCCGTCATAGCGTCCTGCTGGTGGTCCGGCACGGGCGGGCGCGGGGCACCGGTCCACCACGCCTCCCAGGCGGCCGTCACCCCGCCGGCGGCGACGGCCTGGGAGGCCGGGCCGTCCGGCGTCGGCCCGGCGCACAACCGGGTGCCGGTGTTGGTGGCGATGGCCAGCGCCTGGTACAACCGATCCGCCATCGCCTCCCGGCCGGCCGCGTCCGCCGTCACCCCGGCCGCCGTCAGCAGGTGCCCGGTCAGCCGCATCAGCCGCATCAGCCGCGCCCGCCGCCCGGCCGGGTCCATCACGTCGTCCCACACGGCACTCGCATCCCGCCCGGCGTCCCCGCTCGCGTTCCGGTCCTTGCCCATGTCGCCCTCGGTTGGTGTTGAGGTCAGTCGGTTCGGTAGGTGCGGCCGCACGGCCCGCCGCAGACGGCGGCCACGCTACTCCCCTCCGCCCGCGTCGCGGGGCGGCACGGTCACGCGGGTGGCGGTGTTCGCCCCCTCCACCGGCAGGTAAACGACCGGCCGGTGGAGGGCGGCCGCCAGCCAGCGGGCGGTGTCCAGCCAGTCGGCCACCGCCCCGCCGTCGCCGGCCACCGCCTCGACCAGCAGGTTGACCGTCACGCCCGCCCGCCGCAGCTGCACGATGTAGGCGTCGGGCGTGGGCGACGGCCACATCTCGACGGCCTCCCACGGGCCGGCCGCCAGCACCTGTTCCATCGGCCCGCCGCCCGCGCCGCACGTCGTACAGCCGGCCTCGGTGTACGTGCCCGTCGCCGCCGGGCGGATGCCCCGGCCGGGGCGGCCGCGCGGCCGCCCCCGGTTAATGTCCACCACGGTAGTCGCTCCCGCAAAATGTTGCGATGGGGGAGGCGGGCGGACCGTCCGCCCGCCGGACGCCGGCCCGCCCTTACTCCGGGGCGACGGCCAGGGCCGCCACCAGGGCCAGCAGCTGGGCCTTCACATCGGCCGTCACCAGCCCGGTCGCCGGGACCGTCTCGCTCACCGCCTTGCGGAGGGCGTCGGCCGCGTCGCGGGCGGCCCGCTCCGCCGCGATCCGGGCCTTCACCTCGGTCAGCTTCTCGACCGTCCACAGCTCGCAGCTGTGCGCGGCGTCAACGCCGTGCTCACGGCCGTCCAGCTTGAACCGCCGGCCGTTGTCCAGCGTGACCTGCGTCTTCGTCACCTTCGTCACCTTGGCCACGCACTCCTCCCGGAAGTACGAGTGCGACCAGCCGCCGCCCAGCCGGGCGAAGGCCACCTCGTCGCCGACGGCCAGCGTCATCAAGGCCCAGTACTGGTCGCCGCTGACCAGGACGCGGAAGGCGGGGGCGGTTTCGACTTGGGTGGCGGGGGCGTTCATCGTTCTCTCCGGGTTGGTTGGGGGGTCATTCCCCCCGTGTGCTATTTACTATACTCCGTCTAGGAACTAAGTCAACGGGAAAAGGCGGCGGGCGGCGGTTTTTTTTTCGGCCCGTCACCAGTCCGCCCGGAACACGTCGGCCGGCACCTCCTCGGCCCACGCCGCCGCGTCCCCGGCGGCCGGCGTGAAGCGGTCGCACCGCTCGTGGCGGAACAGCTTGCGGAACTGAAGCCAGCCCGGCCCCAGGTTGCCGCCCCACGCGCCGCCGGGGTCGGGGCACGCTTGGTGTTCGAGGGGGGAGGCGTGCATCGGGCGGGCGGCCGCGTCCGGGGCGGGGCGGGCCGGCGGCCGCCACGGGTCCGCGTCCCCGACCAGCTTCGCCCACGTCTCGTCGTCGTGGTCGTAGCTGGTCGGCGTCCCGTCCACCCGGCCGTAACTCACCCGCGCGGACCGGGCCGCGCTCCACCGGCACAGGTGGTACGTCGGCCAGTCCGGGGCCGGCACGGCGCGCGGGAACACCGGCACCGGACCGGCCGCCGCCGGCTTGCCGGCGCAGTACTCGGCGGCGGCCGCCCGGTCCGCCCCGGTGATGAACGGCAGGTGCCACTCGCCCCGGCCCAGCGGCGTCGGCACCGACCGGCAGTACGCGAGGTACATGGCCCGCGCGAGCAGGCGGAACGGCGGGTAGGCGTCGGCGTGCGTCCGCAGGGCGAAGAAGTTGTGCCACTGCGTGCCGGTCACGACCGCCTTGACCAGCGCGAACGGCTCCAGCAGGCGGTTGGCCTCCTCCTTCGCCACGCCCAGCTGGGACAGCCGCTCGGCCTGACGGGCGGCCGCGTCCCGCGCGAGCAGCCACGCCGCCCACGCCTCCCCCCGCTCGTACACCTCCAGCGGCGGGCCGGCCTGCATCCCCTTCGCCGACGCCAGCCACTGCTGCGGCAGGTACGGGTTGTCGCGGACGGCCGCCAGCCGCCGGCCGACGGGCACCGCCCGGCTGCTCTCGACGGACCGGGTGAGCACCCGGTGCGTGTTCAGCTCGGCCAGCAGGACGCGGGGGAACTGCACCCGGAACGTCGTCAGCCGCCCGCCCCATTCGGCCGCCGAGTCGGCCACCACGTTCACGCGGTACAGCCGCGCCGGGTCGCCGACCGCCGGCCCGTCCACAGTCGTCGCGTCCACAGTCTGCCTCCGGTGTCATCGGTTGAGGAACGCCCCGTACAGGCCGTCGTCGTCGTCGTCCGGCCACTCGATCTCCACCTCGTGCCCGCCCACGTTGATCCGGGTGACGTTCTCGCGGGTCTGAGCCGGCGGCGGGTCGTCCGCCAGCCGGACCGAGGACACCAGCGAGCGGATGATCTTGTCGTGGATGACGAGCTGGCCGGCGTAGGCCACGCAGTCGGCGTAGTCCTTGAACGCGCCGTTCGGGAACACCAGGATCTCGTCCTCGTAGTCGGCCAGCCAGGACGGGCGGCGGGCCGGGTGGTACACCTGCCCGTTCTTGTACATGACGGCCGCCGGCTGCGCCCGCATCACCTTGTCGCCGTCCACCGTCAGCGGGTGGAACGGCGTCCCCTCCGCCCGCGCCTGGGAGATGAGGCCGATGCCGGACGCCTTCGGCTCGACCGCCTGCGCGACCACCCGGAACGGCCACGCCGGGCCGGGCACGATCAGCTTCGCCTTCGGCTGCCAGGACGCCGCCCCGGCCCGCAGGGCGGCCACCATCTCGAACTGGAACTGGACCGGCACCCGCGCGCGGAAGGCGTGCCACAGGATGACGTCGTGCTCCGGCGTCACCCCGAACGTCAGGCACGCCGTGTACGCCGCCCGCCGGTGCTCGGACATGGCCGTGTCGATGGTCTGGAGGAAGTGCAGCGCGGCGGCCGGGAACTCCCGCACCTGCCCCTCCTCCGGGCCGTACAGGCGGACGCGGGAGAAGCGGTGCTCGAACCCGCCGTCGGCCGTCTGCTCGGTGTCGAACACGGCGTCGTAGTACCGGAACGACTCCTTCGTGAAGATGTCCCCGGACTCGCCCGTCGGCCGCTGCCCGTACTGGCCGGGCGCGTCCGGCCCCAGCTCCATCTCCGCCCTGGCGACGGCCGCCTCCGGGAACCGGGCCGGCCACAGCAGGTCGCCGTCGTGCTCCCGCCCGGACCCGCCCGGCCCGTCCATCAGCTTCGGGTTCCGCCGCTGGAGGGGGGTCGGCACGATGGCGTCGCGGGGCCGGACGGGCGGGGCCGGGGCCACCTCCGCAACTGGTTGCGGGGCCTCGGCCGGCCCGGCCAGCCCGGCCTCGGACGCCGCCCGGCGGACGGCCGCCGCCTCGGCCACCTCGGCCACCTCGGCCACCTCGGCCGCCGGTGACGTCCCGGCGGCCGCCGGGAAGACGTACCGGCGGGGTTCGTACCGCATGGGCAGCACGAGCTGGTGCCAGCCCATCTGCTCGGCGATCAGGTAGCCGGTCAGGTCGCGGTCGTTCAGCCGCTGCATGATGACCACCTTCCGCACCGTCGTCTCGTCGTTCCCCCGGCGGGAGAAGGTGGACCGATACCAGCGGATCGTGTTCTCCCGCTCGACGGTGGAGGCGGCCAGCTTCGGGTTCTGCGGGTCGTCGATGACGAGGAAGTCGGCCCCCTCGCCCATGCCCCCGCTGCCCCGCGTGGTGACGCACTGGCGGACGCCCTTGTGGGTGTTCCCGAACAGCAGCTGGGTGTCCCGCTCCGGCGAGATGCGGGTGTCCCACAGGCGGCGGTACAGGCGGTGGCGGAGGACGTCCCGGCACCGCTGGGAGTCTCGGACGATCAGGTCCTGGTTGAACGAGGCGAACATCCACCGGGACGTGGGCTGCGTGGTCCACACCTTGCAGAACCAGAACACGCACGTCATCAGGCTCTTCATCGTGCGGGGCGGCACGTTGACGATCAGGTTCGGCATCTCGGCCGACGCCGGGTCCGACACCACGTCCAGGTGCGCGGCCACGCACCCCAGGTGCCAGCCCGGCACGAACCGCCGGCCCGGCTCGACGACCGGCCAGAACGTGCGGGCGAACCCCTCGGTGGTGGAGCACTCCTTCAGCAGCGAGAAGGCGGCCGGCCGGTCCAGGGCGTCGGCGTCCGGCATCGGCGGGGGTGCCCGCCGCCGGTCGGTGGCGGCCGTGGCCGCGAGGCGGGCGGCGATCCGCCGCTCCAGCTCGGCCGGGGTCAGGCGGTCACTCATCGGCGAAGTCCCCCGCCGCCGCGTCCGGCGTCTCACCGTTCAGGCCGGGTAAGGCCAGCTCCATGTCCGCCCCCGGCCCCTCCCCGTACCCGCCGGCCACGGCCGACACCAGCCGGTCGTACAGGGCCGGGTCGTCCCGGAACGACTCCACCCAGCGGAAGATCAGCCGCGCCTCGTCCACCGGGTCGCCGGTCGCGGCCGCCGGCCGCTCGGCCTCGGCGATGGGCGTGGGGCCGCCCAGCCCGTGCAGGCGGCCGAGGTCGCCCTTGATCCGCCGGGACGCCTCCACCGCCGCCAGCCACTCCTTGATCGTCACCCCGGCCGCCGTCATGGCCGCCTTGTCCGTCGGGTCCAGGCGGATGATCCGCAGCAGGCCGGCGTCCAGCGTCTCCAGCTTCTGCTCGGCCTCCCACTTGCGGAGGAGGAGGGACGCCGTCGCCCACTCCTTGTCGCGGCGGTACGCCTGCTCCAGCACCCGCCGGACCACGTCCTGGGAGCACCGGCACTGCTCGGCGACCCGGCTGACGGGCACGTTCCGCAGCCGCAGCATGAGGATTTGCGCGTCCCGCGCCACGTCGGCCAGGGCGGCCGTTCGCCCCTTCCGGGGGGCGCGGGTGTGGTCGGTGGACGGCTCAGACGGGGGACTTTTCCGGGGCATTCGGGTCGGCCGCCCCGGCCGGGGTCGGCGCGTCCTCCGTGGTCGTGTGGACCGCCTTGCAGAACCGGCACTGGACCCGCGACGGGCGGGCCGGGCCGGGGGCCGCGTTCGGCGTCCGGCACACGCCGCACGCCCACAGGTAGCCCGGCGTCAGGGCGGCCGTGTACGGCACCGCCCGCGTGAACGCGCCGACCCGGCGGATCAGATCGGCCACGCACCCCTTCAGCGTGCCCGGCATGTCCGCCCGGACCGCCTCCGCCGGGTACGGCACGTCGTCCAGGACGGCGATCAGCTCCACCGGGTCCAGCCCGCCCCGCCCGGCCAAGCCGAGGAGGGTCTGGCCGCCGTGGTTCCGCATCGCCCGCGCCTCGTGCGGGGCGACCATCTCCCACGGCACGCTCACCGGGCAGAGCACGTTGTTCCGCCGCTCCCGGTTGCTCAGGAGGACGGGGAACACGTCGGGCGGCGGGGTGGGCACGGCGGCGGCTCCGTCGAGGGTTCAGGGTAACGGGGAGCGGGCGGCCCGGCAAGGACACCGGGCCGGCGGCCTACATCCTGAATTCCTTCCCGCACCGCTTGCAGACGTCCGTTGCCATATGGAACGGCTCGCCGGAGGCGGTGTCGGGGTAGTCGTGGAAGTCGATCAGCCCGCGCCCCTGGGACATGATGCAGACCGCCCGCCGGTCGAGCCGGAGGCGGGCCAGCGCGAGCATCCACGCCCGCCGCCAGAACCCCATCCGGGCCTGGGCGGCGGGTTCATAGGCGTTCCGGAAACGGTCGTCGGACCAGACGACGATGGCGGTCGGGGCGGCCCCCGCCGTCCCGGTCAGGTCGCTCGTCCGCGTCACCCAGTCGCCGGGCCGTAACTCCGTATCACAATCCTCCGCCTCCCGGACGCAGCGGACGGGCGGCCCGCCCGCCGGGCCGTAGACGCGGAACGCGCCGCCACAGAAGGCGGCCACGGCGTCGTCGTCCTCCGGCCCCCGCCACTGGACGGCGAAGGCGGTGGCGCGGGAGCGGAACAGTTGCGGGACGGTCATGACGTCTTCCAGAAGTGGTTGGCCCGTTCCGCCGCCACGGAACCGTCGGGCCGGACGACGAGGACGGGCCGGCGGAGGCCCCTGGCGAACCGGACGGTGGCCCACGTGCCGCCGTACTTCTGCTCCCGGAAGGTGGCCGGCATGGCGACGAGCGGGCACGAGGCGAGGACGATGGCCCGGTTGCGGGCGTGGTACTCCTCGGCCGGCCGCAGCTCGTCCGCCCCGCAGAAGGCGCGGAGCGCGTCGTTGACGGGCGGGTGGGCGACGCGGCGGATGCCCAGGGCGGCGGCCAGCGCGTCGGCCGTGGCGTCCCCGCCGACGCAGTCGCCGTGCCGCACCTCGGCCACGTCCCACCCGTACTCGCCGGCCAACAGCCGCGCGAGGCGGTCAGTCTGCTTGGCGGTCAGGCCGGAGCGGGTGGCGGTAATCCCGACGACGAGCACGGGGCGGCCCTCCGGGTCACGGGCAGACGAACACGCCGCCGATCAGGTAGCCGTGCCACCCGCAGCAGCCCTTGCAGTTGATGGACGGCTCCAGGGTCAGCTTGCCCGGCTCGGCCACGCTCCCGGCCTTCACCAGCCAGGACGGGGTTTCGTCCGGTTTCGGGTTGCCCACCCGGATCGCGCCGGCCCGCCCGCACCCCGGACAGGCGAAGCCCAGCTCACCGCCGGGGGCCTCCCAGCACACGCCGGCGGACAGCCCGCCGACCTCGCCGTCCGGCGGGTTGAGGGCCTGCTCCACGGCCGCCGCGTCCACCTTCACCGCGCGGACGTGCGTGCGTTTGGGGTCCGGTTTGATGGCCATCGCGCTAACTCCTTACGGCCGGGTTACGGCCCGGTTACGGACCGCCCCGGCTGTGTCTTACAGGTTGCGTCAGGCGGCCGTCGCCGTTTCCGGGGCGGCCGCCGTAACCGGGCCGTAACCGCCGCGTAACACCTTACCCGCCCGCCGGGCGGCCGTACACGATGACCGGGGTGTCCGCCTCGGCTTCCGTCAGGTGGGGCACCCGCAGCTCGTCCGGCGGGTTCGTGGCGCACTCCGCCTGCCAGCAACGGTCGCACTGGTCGGCGACGACGGACGCCTCCGGGCGGCCGCAGTCCCGGCACGGCGTGTGCCCGTCGGGGACCGGCTTCCGCGTCGGCACCTCAATCCCGTCTAGCGGCGGCCACCCGTCCCGCTCCCGCACCTCGTCCGGCGTCATGGCGTTTCCCCCGGCGGGTTGTGGATCAGTCGCCGGGCCGCCTCGACCCCGGCCGCCGTCAGCCACCATCCGGCGGAGCGGCCCCGCCCGTTGTGGTCGGCCAGCCCATCCGCTTCGAGTCCCCGGAGGACCGCAAACGGGTCCGGGCTGTCCGGGTGCGAGGTGCCGAACTTGACCCGGATGGCCCGGTGCGACACCTTGCGGCCCCACGTCACCCGCTCGGCCGCCGGGTCCGCAATCCCGCCCAGGTAGACGACGGTGACCCCCTTCCCCAGCATCCACCGGAGGACCGTTTCCCGCAACGTCGGTTGTGCGCCCGGTGTCATCAGTCGCCCCCGTCCACGGCGGCCACCCAGCGGCGGAGCGCGGCGGCGGTAACGCACCGCACCTCGATCCGGTCGTCCGCCGCGCCGGCCGGGGCGGTCACGCCCGGTGGCTGCGTGACCAACAGCAGGCCCTCCTCCAGCCAGCACAGCGTCACCGGCAGGCGGTCGGCCGGGCGGAACAGCCGCCGCCACGCCCACTCCTCGTCGCCGTCGTGGTAGGTGAACCCTAAGTCGTGTAGGACGGCCGGGGTGATCGGCCCGGACTCCCGCGCCCGCCCGGCGGCCGCCACGCCCCGCGTCTCGGACACGTACTCGGCGGTCAGCAGGGCGGTAACGGTGGCCGCGAGTGCGAAGGCCAGCGGGTTGCCGGCCTCCGCCTGTGAGCCGGTCAGGAAGGCGGCCGCCGCCGTCGATGCCAGAAGGAAGTACCGCAGGCCGGTCATGTGGCGCGCTCCGGGGCGGGGCCGTTCCGGTGGGACGGCAGGTAGAGGTCGAGCCACTCTTCGATGGACAGGCGGACGTGCTCCGGCCGCACCCACCCCCACCGCCGCCAGACGGCGGAATGGACCGTCCGCATCTGCACCAGCCCGCACCGGGAGCACCCCCGCCGGCCGACGCACATGCGGACGACGTGGTGGCGGCGGACCGGCAGCGGCCGCCACTTGTGCCAGCCGAGCCGGCACCGCAACGGTTTGCGGACGTGCGGGCGGCGGAAGGGGTCGCGCTCGTACTCGTTCGGCGGTCCCATGACGGGCCTCGGTGCCAAGGTGAGGAAGGGGGCGGGCGGGAGTCGAACCCGCCCCGACCGACGCCACAACCCCCGCCGGCCGTCACTCGCGGATGAGGGCGATGACGCAGTTCTGGAACACGCCGAGGCCGCCGTTCGGCCCCTGCTTCTCGCAGTTGTACGTCCCGCCGTCCAACCCGCCGAACTCCAGGTCCCAGCCGGCCTTGGCCGGCCCGTCGTACTCCCAGATCTCCGTCTGCCCGTTGCCGAGCACCACCTGCACCCGCACCAGATCCTTCAGCTTGGCCACGTCGGCCGGGTCGTTCAGGTTGAGGCCGGCCGCGTTGTACCACAGCGAGCAGTACACCGTCACCGCCGTCATGCCGACCCGCTGGGTGCCCGTGTACGTGCTGTTCCCGTTCACGTCCGCCATCTTCACCGCCTCGGCCGGCGCGAAGTCGCCCGTGTACCGGGGCGCGGGCGCGGGGACGGCCGCCGTCACGCCCGCCGCCGCCACTACCGCCGCCGCCGCCAGCCAGAACGTCGTTCTCATGCGTCCGATCCTCCAGCCGCCGGCGGAATGCCGGCGGGACAGGGCGGGGTGGACTCGAACCACCGCCTGCCGGGGATGCGCCGCCCCGGCCGCTCTCGCCGCTGAGCTACCGCCCTCCGGCCGTCACGCGGCCGCCACCTCCCCGCCCGTCACCGGGCGGGGCACCCGCCGGAACGGGTGCTCGGCCAGGGTGCCCGCCGCCCACGCGGCCAGCACCTCCGGCGTCCCCTTCCAGGACGGCCCGCCGTGGCCCGTCCCGAACTTGTTCACCAGCGCCAGCACCCGCTTCCAGTCCGGCCGGTTGAACTTGCCCGGCGTCTCCGCCGCGCCGTACTCCCGGCCCCGGAGGAAGGCGTAGGCCAGCAGCGCCGCCCTGGCCTCCCCCCGCACGTCCCGGATCCGGTGAAGGTACAGGCTCTCTCGCGTCCGCCCGCACCGCGCCCGCCGCTCCTCCCGGCGGATGATGCGGGCCTCCGCCGCCAGACTCTTCACCTTCACGCGCAGCTCGGCCAGCATGGGCCGCCCCGCCGCCGCCGTCCCTTGCACCTACGTCATGGCACCACCTCGGTTGAGAACCCGCCCCGGATGAGGCGGGAAGTACACGCGCCCGGAGTCGAACCGGGAACCCAAACGGGCCGGCCAATCGAAAGGCCAGCGGGTATGCCGCTCCCGCCTCGCGTGTAGTACACCCGGCGGGACTCGAACCCGCGACGCGCGGCTTTAGAGGCCGCCGCTCTGACCGCTGAGCTACGGGTGCGCCGCCGGTCAGCGGGTGAAGTACGAGGCGTTCGTGGTGAAGAACGCCTGCTTCCAGCTCCACATGTCCTGGACGTAGGCGGCGAACTGCTGGGCCGTCACCGTCACCATCTCGTCCTGCGACATGTCGAGCATGGCGATGGCCCGCTCGTAGTCCTGGGTGTGGTCGTCCGGCGGCGACAGGGTGAACCCCAGGTCCACCACCTGACCCGCCTCCAGGGCCGTCAGCTTCCGCTCCACCTCGGTCCGGGCCGCCTTCAGGTACTCCCGCTGGGCGGCGGCCAGCTCCGCCTTGTGCCGCTCGAAGTTGGCCCGCAGCTTGGCCAGCAGGTCGCCCGTCCGCACCCGCACCCGGTCCATCGTCTCCGCCGCCATCATGTGAACGCCCTCACGGTTGGACCCCGGCGAGGCCGGGACTGGAACGGGGAGGACTCGAACCCCCTCGGTGGGCCGCAGGCCCGTCGCTCTGCCCGTTGAGCTACCGTTCCGCGCTGCCGGTCCCACCCCTGCCGGCCTGCCCCCAGGGTGCCAGTGCCCTACTCCGCCATGCCGAGAAGGCATTTCGGGCCGTGGTCCGCTACCTGTACTGCGCGACCGCGTACCAGCCGCCCGGCCCCGGCCGCACGCTCACCGCCACCGGCTGCCGCTGACCCCAGTAGCAACAGTGGCGGATGGCGTCCTCCGCACTCACCGAGGAGAACCCGACCCCCTCGTGCGTCGCGCCGGGGGTGAACCGGCCGGAGTGGAAGATGCGGCCGGCCGCCGCCATGCTCGCCGCGTGCCCCTCCGTCAGGCCGTCGGACAGCCCGGCCCGGAGGGCACCGGCCGCCACACCGACCGGCTGGGCGACGGCGTACACGGCCCCCCGCACGGCCTGGGCGACGGGGCCGGCCGCCGGCCGGCCGAACAGCCGGGGCCGCGCGTCGGCCCCCGAACACCACCCGGCGGCCAGAACCGCCGTCAACAGCAACCGCTTCATGCGTTCCTCCTTGTGACCCTCCCCCGGCGTCCGGGGGAGGCAACGACCCCGTGGCCGGGGTCAGAGTCGGGGCGTCATCACTGTGATGCGAACACGGGCCGCGTGGACGGCCACCCCTTTCCGGCGGGTCGTTTCCCACGCTCGCCACCCCGGACGGCCTCCCCGGTCGCCCGTGGTGCCTATGCGGCCGGTGGCGGATCACTTGACCCGTCGCGGAGCGTCGTCGTATCCCCGCATTAACCCGCACTTGCTCAAGGCGCGGGTGCCGTCCAAGTGACGGGTGTGGAGTCGCACCACCGGTGAAGGTTCGGCCGGCCGCCGGCGGTGCCCCGCCGCCCGGACGGCCCGCGTCCGCCTCACCCCGCTCGGCCCGCCGCAGTCTCACGCCACCTCGTCGTACACCCACCGCTTGCCGGCCTTCCGCCGGCGGAACCGCCGGCCGGTGTCCAGGTCCGTCCCGGCCGCCGCCGCCAGGGCGACGTACCGCGTGCCCCGGCCGACCCCCTGCTTGACGTACAGCCCGCCATCCCCCGGCTGCGGGGCGGGCGGCTCGCCGGCGTCGGCCGGGTGCCACGGCATCTCGCCCGCCGCCAGCCGCCCTTCCACGACCGCCGCCTTCTCCGGCGTGCCCGGCAGCGCCTCGGTCGGCGAGGCCGGGGTGAGGACCGGCGCGTCGGCCGGCACCACCACGGCCGGGGCCTCGGCCGCCGGTTCCGGTTCCGGTTCCGGTTCCGGTTCCGGTTCCGGTTCCGGTTCCGGTTGGGCGGCCGTCACATTCGCAACGGGTTGCGGCTTGTCGGCCGTCAACAGGAACGCCCACAGCGGGGCGAGCGCGTCCAGGATCGTCTCCACGAAGTCCGTCCACCCGTGCCGCTTGGCCGTCGCGTAAGTGCTCATGATACCGTCTCCCGTGGGTGCGGCCTCGTTGGCCGCGTGTGTGGTGGGTCGTCCGGAGGTCGTCCGCTCAGATGCGGGGCTGGCGGGCGTGCAGCTCGACGTTCTTCGCCCCGCCGTTCCGGTGCCGCGTCAGGGTCAGCCACTTGTTCCCTTCGATCCGGTCGGCCAGCTTGTACAGCTCCGTCCACGTCACGTCGTTCCCGGTCCGCCCCTCGGTGGTGAGGAACAGGCGGGCACCGGCGGGCAGGTCGATGGCGGTGAAGGCGGTCGTGGCGGCGGTCATTGGTTTACTCCGGTTGGCGGCTGGGGTTCTGTTCCCCGTGTGTTGTTACTATACTCCGTCTAGGAACTAAGTCAAGCAGAAAATTCGGGGGCGGGCGGATTTCCCGGCGTCCAGGCCGGCGGCCGGGCGCGGGGGACTGCCAGCAGGGCGGCCGACAGGGCGTCGGCGGCGGCCTCCGCCGTGGGGAAGTGCCGGTGCCAGTCCGACATCCCGCCGTGGTCCTCCGGCGGCGGGCCGGGCATGGCGTCGAACACTTCCGCCGGCACCCACGCGCCAGTGTTGAACCCGCCGACATCGCGCCACACGACCCAGCTGGACTCCTCCGCCCAACTGGACTCCTCCTCCCCGCCCCGGCCGCCGACGTGGTGCGGGGTGAATCCCGCCACCTTCACCCGGCGGATGGGGTAGGCGTCCACGGCCGGGAACGCGCCGCACCCCGTCCGCCCCCGGCCGCCGCACGGGTGGCACCGGACGACCGCCCCCCCCGAACCGGACGTGCTCCCCGGCCCCGCCGCACCAGCGGCACCTGTCCCCCACCCACGGCAGGACGGTGGTCGCCACCGTGCCGCCGAGGTCCGGCGGGTACAGCCCTACCTCCTCCGGGAACCCCCGCCGCACGACGATGACGACCGACCGGCCGGCGGACGGCGGGGCGGCCGCTTGACCGATCCGGAACAGGTACTCGGCCGCCGGGAACCACACCGCCCCGTGGCTCTGCCACGGGGACCGCTCCCGCGCCCGCGGGGCGGTGATCGTCGGCCCGTGCTCCCGCCGGAAGGCGACGGACTCCGGGGTCACGCGGGGCATGGCCGCCAGGGCCGCGTCCAGCCGCGCCAGCTCGCACTGCACGCGGATGAACTCCGCCCGGCGGGCGCGGCAGTTGCCCGCCCGGACGACGGTGCCGAACCCGCAACACGTCGGGCACGGGGCGGTCGGGAGCGGATACCCGTCCGGCGTCAGCACCGTCCCGCCCTCACACCCGTCGTGCGGGCACGGCACATCCCAGTCCGGCACGTCCCGCTCCTCCAGCCAGTCGGCGTACACCAGCCGGGGCAGGTCCGCGTCCGGGTCCGCCATCACGCCCCGGTACAGGGCCAACTCGTCGTCACTCATCGGTGGCCTCGGTCCAGAGGAGCGCCCGCAGCGCGAGCGCGTCGGCGTCGGTTAGCCCGACCGCCCCGTCCGTCTTCACCAGCGGCACCCCGGCCGCCGTGATGCCCAGGTCCAGGTCGTCCACCGCCGCGTACCGACGGTACTGAGGGTGAGCGGCGAGCCAGTCCCGGATCTGTGACCCACGCTCGTCCGTTTGCGGCCACACCGTCGAGCCGTCCCACGTCACCACCCGCGACACCAGCGTGTCCGGGCGGGTGATCCCCACCAGCCGCCCGGCGTGTAGGCCGTGGGAGCGGAGCAGCCAGTCGATCCCGGCGACGGTCGCCTCCCCCCGGTGGACGATGTACCGCCACGCCGAGGACAGCACCACCACGGCCCCGCTGCCGGACAGCACCCAGTTCAGCCGATCCATCTTGTCCCGGTGGATCGGACCGGACCGGGCCAGCGGGCAGAAGTCGTGCGCGTTCAGCACCCCGTCGATGTCCAGGAACAGTACGGCGGCGGTCACGGGCGGCCCTCACCGGGGGTCATTTCGGGGGTCGTGGGGGGACTCGTTTGGATCGTTTGGACCGCCTGGGGGTCGGGTTCCGGGGGTCGGGTCGGGAACAGGAAGGCGGGGGCCTCGGCGGGCGGCAGGTGGGGGTACAGCCGGGCGGTGAGGGCCGCGTTCCGGACGCACAGGGCGTACCCCAGGGCGAGCAGCTCCCGCACGTTGTCGGGGCGGTCGGCCCGCATGTGGGCGGGGGTGGCGTGCGGGGGGAAGTAGCCGAGGGCGGCGGCGGTGAGGGCGTCGTAGGCGGCGGCGAAGGCGAGGGGGGCGAACCGGGCCATGGCGTCCACGTGGGCCGGGTGGGGGTCGGCGTCCTGGGCCGGGTCGGCCGGCAGGCACCGCATTTCGACGGCCTTGGCGGCGACGGCCCCGGCGTCCAGGCCGGGGGCGGCGGCGCGGGCGTCCCACCCGTGGGGGGAGTTCCCGACGGGCGGGGGCTGGTCGGCGGCCGGGGCGGCGGTGGCGTGCTCGTTGGTCACGGGGTCAGTCCTCCGGGTGGGGGGTGTAATCGGACGGGGGCGGGGGTGGGCGGTCCGGGTCCGGGCCGGGCACCCGCAGGGGGATGTCCCACTCGCCGGCACAGTGCCGGCAGAACGGGCGGCCCGTCCGGGAGTACCCGTCGGCCGGCCGCCGGCAGGCGGCGCAGTCCGGCCGGTAGTGGGCGTCGCAGTCCGGCCAGTCGTCCGGCGGCCGCCGGGCCGCCTTCCAGACGGCCGCCAGGACCAGGGCCATCGACGCGCCGAGGGCGGCCAGGACCGCCGCCCCGCCGTCGCACGCCATCGGCAGTGCCATACCCGACCCTCCAATACGGCCGCGTCAGGTGGGGGCGACGGGCTAACTGGGACAACCGGCCGGTCGGCCGCCTCACCCCGGCGTCACATGGTCCGGTTTTCCGCCTTCCGGTCCGCCGCGATGATCGACCGACAGACGGCCTCGCACTCCAGGAACCACCCCTCCATCGCCGCCGCCCCGTCGTCCTCCGGCACGTCCGGCCGGCCGAGCGTCCCCCGCATCTCCGTCAGCAGGGAAAAGCAGCCGGCGTAGAACGCCCGCCGCATCTCCGTCCGCTGCACCTCCGAGCACCGCGCCGGCAACACCCGCCGCGCGAACTGGTCCCACAAGGCCGCCACCGTCGGCACCACGACCGCCGCCATAACTGCCACCTCGGTAAGGGGTTAAGTGTCAGAACCCGGCCGCCCGGAGCACCCCCGGCGGGCACCCCCGGCCGAACGCCCGCTCGTACCGGCCGGCGAACCCGGCCGCCGTCAACGCCTCCGCAACCGTTTGCGGCTTCCTCACCAGCCACGCCGCCCCCGTCAGCCCGTCCGCCATCCCGTCCGCCGCCCCCGCCTCCACGCACGCGCCGAGCACCACGTCCACGTCGGCCACCGTTTTGAGCGCCAGGGCCGCGCCGCACGGCGATCTCCACCCGATCAGGCCCGGAACCCTGTCGAAGGCCGAAAACGCCGCCTGGGCCATCCTGGGCGACAGGAACCCGCCCCCCGACTTCTGGTGAACCCGCAGCCGGCACTTGACCCCGCTTTCTCGCCCGACTTCGAACAGGATGTGGAACGTCCGGTCGCCCGACCGCCACATCGTCGCCGGCGGGACCACCCACGGGGCCGAGTGGACCACCAGCCCGGCCGGCCGCCACCCGGTCGCCAGCCGCCACAAGTACCCGGCCGCCCGCAGCCGCGCCACCGCCCCCGCCGCCGGCCCCGGCGGGCAGCACCGGACGGCCCGCCGGAACGGCCACCCGACCAGCTCCGCCCGCTGGCCGGCCCGGCCCGCGTCGTGCAGCCGCAGCCGCGTCGCGTCCACCCCGCACGCCGCCGCGAACGCCGCCAGCACCCCCCGGTCCCAGCCGAGCACCACCCCGCCCGGCAGCCGCCGGCCCTGGTCCGTCCGGTGCGGGTGCGGGTTGAGCACCGCCCCGGCCGCCGCCACCGCCACCCCGCCGGCGGCCGCCCACCGCAGCCGGCCGGCCGCGTCCGCCGCCGCGAACGACCGCAGGATCATTCCGCCCCTCCTCGCGTGACCGACCCGTCACCGGGCCGCCGGGACCGCCGCCCCCGGTGCCGTCATCCGGGCGGCCACCTCGGCCGCCCACCGCACCCGCGCCGCCCGCCAGTACCCGGCCTCCGCCAGCGGCACCACGTCCGGCTCGCACGGGGCCGGCCGCACGCCGGACAGCGGCCGACACCGGGTCGCCGCCACGACGACCGTGGCCGCCCCGACCACCCCCTCGCCGGCCGGCCACGGCGGGTGCGCGGCCGGCACCACCTCCAGGGCCGCCACCCGGCCGAACGCCGGCGGGGCCACCCGCAGCACCGCCGCCCCGACGACCAGCCCCAACAGGTACGCCGGCCCGTCGCCGGCCGGGTCCACCGTCACCCACCGGCCGGCGAACCGGCCGTGCAGGTGGACCAGCAGCGGCACCTCGTACGTGACCACCTCGTCGCGGTTCGGCCGGTCGGCCGGCGGGATGGGCGGGAGCAGCGGCACGGGAACACCTCCTCAGCCGACGGGTATGGGGCCGACACCGGCCCGCGTCGGGGCCTTCGACAGGAAGCGGTCCCGCGCGACCACCGCGCGGGCCGCCGCGAACGCCTCCGCCGGGCCGACCGCGTACACGCCCACGTCCGGGTACGTGCCCCGCCCGGCCGGGTCCGGGAACGGCACCACCGCCGCCCCGCCGGCCCCGGCCAGCGCGTCGGACACCTCCGCCCCGGTCAGCCGCCGCAGCCCGGCCGGCGGGCCGGTGAACTGGACGAACACGGCCCGCCGGACGCACGACACGACGGCCGCCGTGCAGACGGCCACCGGCTCGTACCACGCCCACCCGGAGGCGTTCACCCCGGCCGGCCCGTGGACGGCCGGCCCGCCCACGCACGCCGGCGGGGGCGGCACCTCCCACCCCTTGCCGGCCGCCGCCGCGCTCGCCGCCGGGAACCACGCGGCCGAGTAGTCGGCCACCTGCGGCGCGGGCAGGGCCTCCCCCCGGATCGGCCGCTTGACCGCCACCCAGGCGTGGAACTCCGGCATCTCGTCGGCCGCCAGCGCCGCCGCCGTGGCCGGCGCGTGCAGGTCGAAGGCGTGGCCGAAAAAGTCGTCCTCGTCCCGCCCGTGGCCGGGCGGCAGCCGCCGCAGGAAGGCCGCCCCGGCCTGCACCAGCGCCAGCCCGCCCCGCTCGTTGACGGCCCACGCGGCCGCCGCCGCCCACCGCATGCACTGGCCGAACTCCGGCGTGCCGCCCAGGTCGGCGTACCGCCCGGCCACCGCCGGGGCCAGCGCCCGCAGCCACTCGACCGGCTCAGGGTATCCGCCGGCGGTATTGCTCCCGTTCATCGGGTGCCCTCCGGGGCGGCGAGCCGGCTCGCCGCCGACAGGTTGACCAGGGACGGCGGATAGGTCAGGTACTCCTCGCCCGGCTTCTCATCCCACTCGACGGCCAGCCCGCCACCGGCCGGGAGGTACGCGATCACCCCCTCCTCGCGGCGGCCGTAGCGGTTCCGCACGCGGTCCCCCGCCCGGAACCCGCCCCGCCCCTCCGGAATCGACTCGCTGGACATGTGAGACACCCGCAAATGTTTGCGAACGGCATCCGCCGGGGCGACCTCCGCCCCGTGTGCGACCGCCCGCCGCCGCCCGTCAGCCGGAACTCGCGATCAGCCGAAACGCCGTTCCGGGGGCCGACGCCGCCGACCCACCGACCCGCAGCACCATACGGCCCGCCGTATCGGCACGGCCGGCGGTGTACGCCCCCGTCGCTACCGTCGCCGGATCCGGACCGACAGCCCCGGCCCCGGCCCCGGCCCCGGCGCAGCCCTTCCCCACCGCCACGGCACTGCCCGTCATCAGGCCGCTCGCCGGGGCGGACACCGCCGCCGCCAGCCGGGCGGCCGCCGCCAGCCGCGCCCGCAGGTCGGCGTCGGCCAGCCGCCGCGTCTCCCGCGCCGCGTCGTCCCGGCGGGCCTCGGCGAACCGGGAGGTCGTAAACACCGCCTCCCACGCCGGCGTGCCGAAGGCCAGCTGAAACGCCCCCGCCCGCACCGCCGCGTCCCGCAGCCGGGCCGTCACCAGCACGTGATCCCGCACCCCCGCGCCGCCGGGCACCGCCGGGCACCGCCGGGCACAGCCACGGGCGGTGGCCGGTGATCTGCCGGACGAACTGGCGGAGGAGTTCCGGGCACGCCCGGTACTCCCGCCGCACGTCACCGGCCTTGCCGGTCGGCGTCCAGTGGTACGCCTGCACCACGGCCAGCCGGGAGAACCGCCCCCGCACCGTCCGCGCCTTGTGGGACAGCCCGCCCGGCCCGTTGGACGGGACCGACGCGGCGTACTCGCCCGGCGCGGCCGAGTCGTCCACGACGTACAGCGGCTTGCCGACGGGGACCATTGCACACCCCAGTGGACAGGAAAAGTGGGAGGGGATGGACTCGAACCACCACTCCCGGCTCAGTCGCCGGTGCTCTCAGCCGCCCCGCACGCACCCGCCGGGCCGGACGTCCCCGGCGTGGCCAGGGCCGGCGTCCGTTCCGGGCGGGCGGGCCGCTCGCGGGGCGACCACCGCTTGCGCGGTCCAGTTAAGCTACCCTCCCGTGTCCGCCTCAGCCGGCCGCCTCAGCCGGCCGCCTTCACGGTCCACACGGCCAACGCCGCCGCGTCGTCCAGCATCACCTTCGGCATGTACGAGCTGCGGGGAAACTTGAGTTCCAGCCACTTGTGGCCGAACTTCGGGATCGACCCGACCCGGTAAACCGTCACCTCCACCGTCTGCTCGTCCGTCACCGTCTGGCCGCCCTTCAGCCGCGTCCGGGTGACGGTCCCCACCAGCACGGTCCCGGCGGTCACTTGCGCGGCTTGGTCGATGGTCATGGCTGTCGCTCCGGTTTGGCGGGGCCTCATTGGCCCCGTGTGTAGTTACTATACGCCGTCTAGGAACAATGTCAAACGGATTTTCCCGGCGGCCCGGATTTTCCCGGCGGCGGGAGCGCGGCCCCCTTGTACCGCCGCACCAGCCCGTAGTCCGCCGGCCCGGCCGGCACCGCCACCCCCGGCCGCCGCCGCAGGGCGTTCGCCTTGAACGGCGTGTAGTCCACCTCGTGCTGCCACCGCCCCCACTTCCACACCACCCGCGTCACGTCCGGGTGCTGCTCCTCCAGGCTCCGCGCCATGAGCAGCCGCCCGTCCGTCCCGTCGGCCAGCTTGTACAGGGCCTCCGTGTTCCCGCCCTTCACCTTCATCGTGCCCAGCTTGTCGCACAGGAAGGCGTTGAACAGGACCGTGCAGTACCCGGCCTTCAGGCACCGCAGGGACAGGTCCGTGTCCTCGTTGTACCGGCCCCGCCACCGGAACGGCAGAGCGTTGTCGATCAGGATGCAGCTGTAGATGCGGGTGTTGAGGTACAGCGGCGGCATGGCCTGCCGGCGCGGCGCGAACATCTCGTACTGCATGCCCGTCAGGGCGCAGTTCTCCCACCGGTCGGCGAAGTCCTCGATCACCCGGAAGGTGGTCCCGTCCGTGGTGTAGTGCTTCACGTTGCCGGTCAGGTAGTAGAAGCTGAGCAGGTTGTCGTCGAGGATCCAGTGGCGGGCGTGCCCCTCCGACACCGAGTGCTCCCACACCCAATTCCGCGCCGGGATACTTCCCTGGCCGAGGTTCGAGAAGGGGAGGGTGAGTATCTTCACCGGGTCGATAACGGCGGAGTACTGCGGGAACTCCTGCGGCTCGATCACGATACGGTAGTCGATCCGCCGCTTCTCCAACGCCTTCGACGTGTGGCGGAGTTCCCATCGCCCCTTGCTGATGACGTAGATCGGATATCGCGGTTTCATCCGCCGGCCTCCGGGGGCCGGGCGGGAGCGGCCGGCACCGGCTCCCCTTTGTAGCGACAGACGATCCCGAAATTGTTCACCCCCGGCTCGACGACTACGCCCGGCCGCAGCCGCAGCGCGTTCCCCTTGAACGGCGTGTAATCGACTTGGTGCTGCCAGCGGCCCCACTTGCGGACCACGGTCGTTACGTCCGGGTGCTGCTCCTGGAGCGACCGGGCCATGAGCAGCCGGCCGTCCACCCCGCCCTGGAGTTTGTACAGCGTGTCGGTGTTCCCCCCTTTCACCTTCATCGTCGGCAGTTTGTTGCACAGGAACGAGTTGAACAGGGCCGTACACCAACCGGCCTTCAGGCACCGCAGGCTCAGGTCGGTGTCCTCGTTGTACCGCCCCCGCCACCGGAACGGGATGTCGTTCCGGATCAGGATGCACGAGTACACCCGCGTGTTCAGCCGGAGCGGCGGCGGGGCCGTCTTCCGGGGGGCGAACATGTCGTACTGCATGCCCGTCAGGGCGAGGTTCTCCCACCGGTCCGCCCAGCTCTCGATCACGCGGAAGGCGGCCCCGTCCTTCGTGTAGTGGCGGACGTTCCGGTTCAGGTAAAAGAAGTCGCTGATGTTGTCGTCGAGGATCCAGTGCCAGCGGTGCCCTTCCGACACGGAGTGTTCCCACACCCAGTTCCGCGCCGGGATCGACCCCTGCCCCAGGTTGGCGAAGGGGAGGGTGAGAATCTTCGCCGGGTCGATCACCGCCGCGTACTCCGTGTACTCCGGCGGTTCCACGACGATACGGAACGGCACGGCCCGCTTCTCCAGGGCCTTCACCGTGTGCCGCGTCTCCCACCGGCCCTTCGAGATAATGTAGATCGGCGCACTAGTCGCCATCCCCGGAACCCTCCGCCGGGCCGTCCGCCGCCGGGCCGTCCGCGCCGGCGGAGTACGACAGGCCGTCGATGTTCTCCTTCCTGGGGAACCAGATGCTCCGCGTCTTGTCGGTCAGCGGGTGTTCCAGCCGCCGCGCGAACTCGGCCACGGCCTCGTCGGTGTCGAAGTGGACGGTGATCTTCCGCTTGCCCGTCTGGTCCTCCTGGACGAACTCCGGCATCCCCTGGTAAATGGTCTGCACGTCCGTCGTCCCCTGCGGGGCCTGCCACGGCTCGGCCAGGACGGCGTCCAGCTTGTACTGCGGCCACCCCAGATCGACGAGCGGCACGTCCAGCGCCTTCAGGTCGGCGAACAGTGACTTCAGTTTGTCCTGGTCCGGCACGGCCAGGGACGACACCTGATCGAACGTGGCCAGCGCCTCCAGCCCTTCCGCCTCGGTCAGGTCGGTGACGATGGCCGTCACGTCCCCGCCGCTCATCAGGTGCTTGCGGAGGTGGCCGTCGATCAGCTCCAGCTGGGTGTCGTCCCCCGGCACCAGCTCCCGCACCACGACGGCCCCGATGAAGCCGATGCGGGCCAGGATGGCCTCCATCGCCTGGGCCTGCCCGTCGGGGTGTTTTCGCCAGTTGCGCGGGTTGACTTTGATCGAGTCCGCCGGCACCCGCACCACGCGAATCACGCGGTCGCGGATGGGGACGGTTCCGGTGACGGGGTCGGCCGCGTCCATCGTGTCAGCTCTCCAGTGTGGTGTCGGCCAAGTGCGCCCGCAGCCGGCCGAGGGCGGTGTTGATAATAGCCCGCGCCCGCTCGCCGGACAGGCCGAGGGCGGCCCCCACCTGCCGGAGGGTGCTGGCCGGCCGGCCGATGCCGAACCGCATCTGGACGGCCAGCCGGTGGCGGTCGTTCAGGAACCGCATGGCGGCGGCCACCCGCCGGGCCGCGTGCCCGGCCGCCTCCGCCTCCTCCCACTCGGCCGCCGGCGGGGGCACCGCCCGGTCGAGCACGCGGGGGTCGGCGTTGGTCCGGCAGGCCGTCAGCCACCGCAACCGTTTGCGGATGGCCTTCCGCAGGTGCCCCCGCATGTACGCCACCGCGTAGGTGCTCAGCTGGGTGCCCCGCGCCGGGTCGAACCGGGCGGCCGCCGTGCAGTACGCCAGGGCCGCCACGCTCACCTGTTCCGCCTTGCCGAGGCCGGCCGCCGTGGCGTCGGCGATGACCTCCCGGTCGGCCGCGAACAGCAGGGCGAAGGCGGCCCCGGCGGTGGCCGGGTACGGCGGGGCGGCGCGGTCCGTCACAGCCACACCTCGTCGGCGTCCAGGAACGAGTCGAAGCGGGTGGCGAACGCGGCCCGCCGCTTGGCCTCCTTCTTACTGACTTTCGCCGCCTCGTACCGGAGCAGGGTGCCGCACGCCGACCGCCCGGTCAGCACCTGCGTCTCGTGTCCCTCGAAGAACGCCTTCACCCAGCCCGGCACCTTACCGCCGTACATCTTACGCACGTCCCCGGCGGTGAACCCGGCCACCCCGGCGGACGGCTCCGACGCCACGTCCAGGCCGGCCCGCACGCACGCCGACACCGGGTCCAGCCACCGCGCCTCCACCGCGCCCCGGACGGCGACCTCCCGCTCCTCCAGCCGGTCGGCCTCGTCGTCCGTCTTCCGCCCGCCGTACCGCCACCGGTCATGGATCTCGTCCAGCTCGGCGTCCTCCGCCGGCGACGTGTGCCGTCGCCAGTCGAAGTACTCGCCGCACCTCCAGCTGCTGAACATATCCCCGACCCCCGCCGGCCGGGCGAACTCCACCCCGAACCCGCCGGCACAGCCGGCGTGGGCGGCCGCGCCGACGCACCCCTTCCCCTTGCAGCGGTGACACGTCCACCCGCGAATCGTCCGCCGGTAGAACTGGTGGCCCTCCGGGTACGGGTCGGACCCGTCCCACCCCCGCACGCACACCCGGTCGCACTCCGGCACCCAGCCCGTGATGAACTCCCGCACCTGCTCCTCGACCCACTTGCGGTGCGGCACCCCCTCCCGCTTCTTGCTCGCCCGCGCCGGCAGGTGGGCGTACCCCACCTTCGCCAGCCGCACCGCGAAGTCCAGCCACCGCTCGAACTGCACGTCGGTCATCGGCCCTCCGTTGCCCCGTCATCCGGGGCGTGTTGGGACGGGGTCACTTGCCCCGCTTCTTCGCCTCGAACCGGCGGGTGGCCGCCCGCGCCGCCGCCATGTGGGGGCCGCACAGGGTGAACCCGCCCTCCTGCGGCGCGCCGCACTGCCGGCACAGGCCGGCCTTGGTGCGGGCCGCCCGCTTCGCCTTCTGGTACGCCGCCGACTTGGCGGCGCATCCCTCGCACTCCCCGCCGATCCCCTTCGGCCGCCGCCCGCACCGCCGGCACAGACCGGCCGCCGCCCGCGCCGCGAACACGGCCTTACCGGCCTCGCTCCGGACCGCCTTCTCGGCCGGCGTCAGCCGCCTCCGCTTCCGCCCCGCCATGACCGCCTCCCGTATCAGAGGACCGAATCCGGAATGTCGTGGTGCTGCACCCCGTCCAGCAGGCGGCCGGCCGCCTTCTTGCCCAGCCGGACGAAGTGGGTGCCGTGGGTCACCGTCTCCCCGCGCGGGGCCGCCGCCGCCTCCTGTTCCGGCGTCATCTGCCGGCAGTCGATCTCCTCCCCCCACTGTTTGAAGAAGAACGGCACCCCGGCCGCGAACGCCTCGTCCCGCAGCCCGCGATACCAGTCGGCCGGGGCCGGCCGCGCGGCCGGCCCGCTCTCCCCGCCGGTGATAACCCAGTTGATCCCCGGCCGCCCCGCCGGGGCGGCCGGCCGGCCGTCCGCGTCGAACGCCGGCGGGGCCGTCAGGTGCGGGGTGATCGACAGGCTGGCCACCAGCGGCTCGGCCGACACGAACCGGCGGACGGCCGGCACCCGCGCGGCCGTCTCCAGCCGGTGCAGGTACGCGGGCGACTCCACCGTCACCCCGAACCACACGTTCGGCATCAGGCCCGACCCGTCGTAGAAGCGGGCCGCCGGCGCGTACCGGTCGGCCGTCAGCCCCCGGTACTGGTCGGCCGCCCGCGTGTCGGCCATCCGCCGGGAGACGGCCCCCCGCCACTCGGCCTGGAGGGCCGGCCACAGCCGTTCGAGCACCTCCGGCCGCTTGGTCAGGACCAGCCAGTCCAGGGCCGGGGCGGTGTACCCCATCAGCCGGAACAGGCGGCGGCGGGCGTCGGCCATCGTCGCCGGATACAGCCCCTCGGCGGCCGCCGCCGCCTTCACCTCCGCCCACCGCTCGGCCGAGGGCGGCTGGTCCGACCGGGGCGAGCACGCCACCGGCACCAGGAAGTCGGGGCGGCCGGCGCGGTGGAACCACGCCTCACCTTTGAACGTCATCAGCGGGCCGTCCCACTCCTCGCCGACGTCGGCCTGGGACGCGCAGAACACCAGCTTACGGCGGCCGGCCGGCACCCGCCGCGCCCACCCCTCGGCGTCCCGCCAGTACCCGTCGCCGGTCATCAGCCGCGTCCCGCCCGGCCCCCAGGCGAGCGTCCCCCGCCGCACGTTGTCCCGCTCGGCGTAGCAGTGGGTGCAGGCCGGGCTGACCTTCGTGCAGCCCAGCCAGGGGTTGAACGTGGCACCTTGGACGACCGTCCCGTCGGCGTACCGGCGGGTCGTCCACTCAATCAGCGTTTCGGCGGCCATTGGCCTGCCCTCCGGTGTGTTCCGGCCGGTCCGGCCAGAAGATGGCCGCCGCCCCGGCCAGGACCGCCGCGACCATCACGGCGATGATGTACCACTCCGCGTCGAACATGTCCGACCCCTCCGTCACGTCGGCAGGTCGTCGGCCGGGCGGCCGGCGTCCGGCCACAGGTCCGGCCAGCTCACCAGCGACCACCCCTCCCGCCTCACCCGGTCCAAGACGGCCGCGTGGAACTCCCGCACCTGGGCCGGCGTGGGCGACCCCCGGAGGGTAATCCGCAGCCGCTCCAGCTCGTCCCCGTGCCGCATCAGCTCCCACACAAGCGGCCCCCTGACGAGCGCGGCGGCGACCGCCAACGCCAACCCCAACAGCATCACCATCCCGCCGACGACGGCCAGGAATCGCTCGATGAATTCCACGGTCAACCTCCGGTTTTGGCGGCGGCACGGCGGCTCACGTGGCGTCCTCCGCAACGGTTTGCGACGCCGGCCGCACCACCCGCACGCCGGTCCGGCACAGCTCGGCGAACAGCATGTCCGCCACGGTGAGCACTTCCAGCCCGGCGGCCGCCTCGGCCAGCGGGATCCGCCGGTGGTGCGCCAGGAACTCGGCCGGCGTGGCGAAGTACGCCGCCGGGTCGGCCGGGCCGACGGGGATGCCCGGCGGCAGGCCGGCCACGCCGCAGTTGGCCCGGTAGGCGGCCGCCCCGGCACACGGCCGGTTGGCCGGGTCGCAGGCGTCGGCCGCGAACCCGCCGCCCTTGTGGCACGGCAGCAGGAACGGGCCGGCCGCCTGCCCGACGAACGCGGCCGGGTCCGCCCCGAAGCGGTCGCAGATGGCCGGGTCAACGTCCCGGCGGAACGGGCACTCGCGGCAGGCCGCCGGGGCGGCCGGGCGTTCATCGGTCATCGGCCGGCACCTCCGCCGGGAGCAGTCGCACGGCGGCCGCCGCCCGCTGGGCCAGTCCCGCCCGCTCGTACACCGTCCGGGCCACCTCGGCGGCCGCCGCCACCGAGGCGTCCAGGGCGGCCGCCGCCTCGGCCCGCGTGGCCGGCTTGCCGTGCCGCCACCACTGGACCTCGGCGTCCGAGGAGAAGAAGAACAGCAGGTTGAGGTGGTCGCCGGCCCGCTCGACGGAGTACCGCGTCACCAGCGCGATCACCACCGCCTCCGGACGGCCCGGCAGGAGGTGCGGGGAGGCCGCGTACTGCGGGTCGGCGGCGGCCACGTCCAGCCGCCGCTTGGCGTTCGGGCGGGCCAAGTGCGGGCACGCCTGGACGGCGAACTCGGCGCACTCCCGGTGGCTCGGCGGCTCGCCGCTCACCCCGTTCACGACCACCAGCGGGCCGCCCACGAACGCGACCGGTTCCGTCACCGCCCGCAGCCGCCCGCCGCACACCCAGCACCGCCGCTGGTTGACGGCCGTCAGCACCTTCCCGCCGCTCGCGGCCAGGAAGTTCGGCCGCCCGTCCGCGCCGGCCGGGGTGAACCACGGCACCGGGTAGCCGTTATCGGCCACCGGCAGCCGCCGCATCCCCGCCGGCAGCGGCGGCAAGTCCGCCCGCAGAACGCCCATCGCACACCCTCCCCCAGAAGTCGAACGCCACCGGGGCCATTCGGACCACCGCGACCGTCAGGCCGGCGACGTGTTTGCAGTACCCGTGCCCGGCGAAGCCGAGGCACTCGCAGTCGGTGTCCCCGTCCTCCGGGCCGACGCGGGCGTGGTACACGTCCCGCCCGCCGCCCACCACGAACCCCCGCCCGCCCACCTCGCACTTGATCTCGCGGAACCCGTACTGGGTCCACCGCTCGCGGCCCCGCCGCCCCCGGCCCTTGCCGGTGCGGACCGCGAACACGCCGACCCCGCCGGGGGCCGGCAGCTCCTCCAGGCACACCGTCACCGGGGTCGCCATCAGCTCACCTTCGGAAAGTTCAACTTGGCAAACTCCCCGTGCAGCTCTGCCGCCTTCCGGTCATAAGCGCGGGCGGCCTCTTCCTCACTCACAAACAGGCCGAGGTAATACCGCTTCACCCCGGCACTAATTTGAGCTACCCATTTACCCGCCGCCCGGTGCCACGATACCCCTTTGAATCGCCCACGCCGGCGGCCGGCGTTGAACTGGTTCTGTGACCGCGTGGCGAACCGCAGGTTGCCACGCCGGTTATTCAACCCATCGCCGTCTTCATGGTCTACCAGCTGACCCTTCTCCGCCCCGATCAGGTAACGGTGCATGAGCACCCGTCGCCACCGGCCGCCGATCCGTATGTTCGCCTGGGCGTACCGCTTCCCCTTACTCTCATACAGGCACCACCCGTGCTGGCTCAGACGCTCGAAGTCGGCGTCATCGACCAACACCTCCCCTCGCCCGTTAGCTAACTTGATCCGCTTCATTGGCACCTCATCCCAACCGTTTGCGTAGTTTTACGCAAACGGTTGGGATGAGTCAACGGGACAACGGATCGGGGCCGCCGAGGTTGTACTGAACCTCGGCGAGCAACGCCGGCCACACGTTGCCGGGCCGTCCGCTATCGAACCAGTTGAGGAAGGCCCGGCACGCGGCCGGCACCCCCATCGCCGCGTCGCACTCGGAGCACAGGCGGGCGAACCCCTCCTCCACCTCGCCCACGGTGGGCGCGCCGGCCGCGCCGGCCGCGAACTCCTCGGCCGTGGGCAGCGGCCGGTCCAGGCCGAGCCACGCCACCGCGTCCGCCTTCTCGACCGGCCAGTCCTGGACGCACATCAGCGGCGGGGGGACGGTGGTGGCCCCGGCCACCAGCCGCCCGTCCCCGGCGGACAGCGCGACGGACAGGCGGCCCAGCGCCTCGCGGGCACCCGGCCACGCGGCCCGGCAGCCGACCATCGTCCGCCACGCCCGCCGCCAGCCCTCGCAGGCGTTGGTCAGGGTGGCGTTCAGGCCGCACGCGGCGGCCGCCTGTTCGGGGGTCATCTGTTCGACGGCGGCGGACATGGCTCGGTCTCCGGGTGGTGCCGGGGGGTCAACTCCCCCCGTGTGCAAGCTACTATACACCGTCTAGGAATCAAGTCAAACGAATTCCGCTCACTTCATCTTCGACAGCGCGGCCAGGATGTGGAGCACGTCGTCGGCCCCGGCCAGGGACCGCTTCAGCGTCTGCTCGCTGGCCGCGATCTCGTCCAGCTCCAGCTGCACCAGATCGCGGTCGGCCGCCGCCTCCGCCGCCGCCCGCTCGGCCTCGATGGCCTCCTCGTCGGCCGCCGGCACCGCCCGGCACAGGACGGCCAGCCGCTCTTCGGCCCGCCGGATCTCGTCCCGCAGGTCGGCCACCCGCGCCGTCAGGCCCGACTCTTCGGCGACCAGGGCGGCCGCTTCCTCCCGCACGCGGCGGGCCTCGGCGTGGGCGGCCAGGGACGCCTGATCGGCGGCCCGCATCCGCCCCTCGGCCTCGGCGCGGGCGGTCGCAAGCGTTTGCGACTCCTCCCCGGCGCGGTACAGCTTGTCCGCCCCGTTGCGGATCAGCAGCAGCTGCTCCAGGGACAGGTTACCGAACACCGGCTGGGCCGGCGTGACCGCCGTGACCGGGGGCGGCTCGACCTCCGGCCCCGGCGACGCGGCGGCGGATTGCGTGGCCTGCTGCTTGCTCACCAGCGCGGCGATACCGGCCGTCACGGACGCCGACACCTCCGCGAACGGCGTGTCCCGCCGGCCCGGCCACGTCAAATCCACCTCGAACGTGTACCGCCCGGTGGCCGCCCGGACCGACAGCTCGATCCGCCGCTGCGACTCGTGGAACCCCCGCACCCGGACGACCGTGGCTTCACGGGGGGCCGGCTGTTCGTGACAGTCCCGCACCCACAGCTGCCAGCCGAAGTGCGTGCCCAGCGGACTTAGCGCGAGCACCGCCGTGACCGCCGCCATGCCGTCCCGGTCCCACTCGACGACTGCCGCCTTGCCCTTCAGATTGCTCCGCACGTTCATACCGGACTCCCACAGTTTGAGGTGTGTTTCCAAATCCCGGCCGGTCACGACGACCCGGCCGGGTTCCGAGTTGACGCCGGGCCGACACGCCCAGCACGTGGCCGGCAGCTTTCCGGCCGTGACCGCCGACCGGGGGTACGGCACTTGAACCCCGCACTGACTCACGCAGTCATACGTCGCCCGCTCGAACCGGCGGTCGCACCGCTGGTTCAGCGCGTCCCGCACTACCCAATGCCCGCACAGGACATTCACCGTCGGGTTCATCACGACCTCCGGGTTAGGCGCACGCGGCGCAATCCACCTGATTCGCCTCGCCCCGCCGCACGACCGGCCCGCCTCAATCCGCCCGCCGGGCGGCCGCGTACTCGCGGCCCTTGGCCGTGAGCACCGGCCGGCGGTCCACCTCCGCGACGTACCCCTTCTCGACCAGGGCGACGTAGGTGGCCGGCGCGCCGCCGGAGATATCCCCGCACAGGAAGAAGCGGATCAGGCGGGCGTGCTGGGCGGCCGGCAGTTTGGCCGGCGTTTTCATTCGCGCGACTCGGAACGGGGTGACGGGACCGGCCGGGCGGAAGTGCCCGGCCGGGCAACCGACGCTCAGGCGAAGCAGTCCAGCGTCATCGGGCACTTGCCACGGCCCAGCTCGCCGTTCGGCCCGACCGCCTTGGTGTCGGCGATTACGGTGGACAGCGAGCGGAGGGCCGGGTCGCCGGAGATGTCGCGGAAGCCGAGCACCGCGAACCGGCCGGCCCGCCGCCCGGCGTAGGTCTGGCCGGCCGTGTACGTCTTGCGGACCCCGTCCACTTCGACGGTGACTTCGGTGCGGGTGAAGGCGACGATGCGGGTGAAGGCGACGATGCGGGTCATGTCTTACTCCGGTTCGGGTTGTTGGGGGTTCCTGTCCCCCGCGTGCTATCTACTATACTCCATATAGGAACCGAGTCAACAGAAAAACCGGGGGCCGCGCCGGATTTCTCCGAACGACCCCCGGCCGCTCCCGGCCCTCCCGCCGGCCCCTCGTCAGACCAGGAGCGGCACCGCCGGCCGCATCCGGTCAACGACCACGTAGTCGTTCTGCCCGGCCGCGTCGAACCGCAGCACGCGGGCCACGGTGACCGCCCCGTTCAGCCACACCACCGCGACGAACTGGCCGTCCACCGCCTTGTTAGTAATCCGCTCCTGCCCCCACACGCCGACCAGGACCGCCGACCGCCGGCCCGACGAGGTGAGGGCCGTCACCTGCCCCGGCCGCATGTCCTCCCGCCGGACGGCGCGGAACAGCCGGTCATCCGCCGCCACCTGCCCGTGCGGCGACCCGCCGTCCACGTCGGCCAGCGCCAGGGCCGCCACCACCGCCTCCGCCCACCGCTCGGCCGGCCCCTTGGCCGCGTCGCCTTGCTCCGCCCGTTCCGCCGCCATACTCGCGCCCCCGTCGGTTAGGTAATAGTCGGGCCGGCCGGCGGCCGGCTCACCGCCACGTCTGGCCGGGCACCGCGAACCCGTCCAGCTCCGCCTGCACCCGCACGCAGAAGCGGCAGGCGTTCACGACGTGGACGAACCCCCACGCCGCCACCACCGCGTTCAGCGCCTCCCACTCGGCCGGGAAGAAGCGGCCGAGCCACACGTCCAGCTTGGCCGCCGGCTCGGCGTCGTACGCGCTCTGGACGTTCCACCCGTACCTCAACCGCTCGAACCGGCGGGCGGTCAGGTCTTCGTACCGGCCGGCGTCCGGCGGCCCGCCGACGGTCAGCCGCCCGGCCTCGGCGCGGCGGGCGGGTGCCGCCGCGCCGGTCGTCTGGGTGCCGTACAGCAGGTCGCGGTACGACTGCTGGACGATGCAGTGCCGGACCGCGTCGGTGAACGTCCGCAGGCGGTTCACCCGCCGGACGTGCTCGACTGCTTCCTGCTCCATTTTGGAGAACGTCATCGTCCGCTTGACCGCCTTCCGCGCGTCCGCCTTGCCCTTCGCCTTCGAGCCGGTCGGCCGGGCGGCGGCCGGCCGTCGTGCCGCCGTAGCCATAGAACACCCCCTAGTCGTGTGAAAACCCTATACTAAGTATAGGGCCTTTCGCGGCCGGTCCAACAGGAATCCGCGCCGGCCGGGCGGTCAGCCGGCCAGCCGCCGCAGCAGGGCCTCGGCCACCCGCTGCACCAGGGCCACCAGCAGGGCCGCGATCAGGGGGTTCATCTTCTTCGGAGAGTCCCCGTCGGCCCCCGTCACGGCGGCCGGCGGGGCGGCGGCGACGGCCGCGTCCAGCTGCCCGTACAGCTCCTCAATCGTCACCGTGGCGGCCGGCACCACCGCCCGCACCTGGGGGGAGGCCATCCAGCCCGCCCCGGCCGGCTGGGCCACCCCGCCGTTCAGGAACAGCTCCGCCCGGCGGCCGAGGGCGGCGGCCGCCTCCACCGCGTCCCACACCTCCGCCGCCCCGCCGCCGGACAGGGCCTTCAGGGGCCGCACTTCGGCCGGGGTCAGGAACTCGAACGGCCGGAGCAGGCCCGGCACCGCCGGCCCGGTCGGGGCGGGCGTCTCTTCGGTCGGCATGTCATCACCTCGGTAGGAATGGCGGGCAGCCGGTCGGGCCGCACGCCGGGGTCAGGAACACGGCCGCCGGTCGGGCGGCCGGTACGGGCCTCATGACCGGCCCGGCCGGCGACGGCCCGCACTCGTACAGGCCGGCCGGCACGGCCGCCGGCGCGTCGGCCACGCGGACGTAACCGGCCGGGGCCGGCACGCCCACGGCCATCCGCACCGGCCCCCGCTCGGCCCGCGCCCGCACCCCGGCGTAAGACTCCGGGGCCGGCGTGGCATCCGCCGGCGGGTCCGCCGCCAGCGGGTCGGCGCGGGCGGGCGACGCGCCGCCCAGCGGGTCCGGGTCCACCCCGCCGGCGAACGGGACGAGGGCCAGCGAGCACAGCACCAGTGCAATCATTTGCGAACCTCTCCGGGGTCCGGCCGGCGGCTCAGGCCAGGGGGTTGTACGTCAGCCGCACCGCCGCCCACCCTTTCAAACCGGCGAACGCCCACGAGTCCTGCTGGCGGACCATCCGGTCGGCCGTCTGCCAGTCCACCGCGAAACACCCGTCCGGCAGCGGCTCGACGACCATCTCGCCGGACGGCAGGCGGACGCGGATGCTGGCGTAGGACTTCAGATAGTTGCCCCAGCTGTTCTGGATGACGAAGCACTTGCCCCGCTGCGGGTGGACGAACTTACCCCGCACGCACATCTGGTGCATCCACACGCCGGCCGGGGCACAGAACCCGTCCGGGTCGCGGGACATGGCGAACCCCTGGCTGGACGCCACGCTCACCCCCTTGCCGCCGCCCACCGCCGCCCACAGCTCGCCGGCGTCCCGCACCATCGCCGTCGCCGTCACCGGGTGCAGCCGGGCCTCCGGTTCGAGCGGGTCCGGGCAGCCGGCGTCCCCCCACTGGCGGGCGCGGGCCTCGGAGTACGTCGTCAGGTCGTACCGCTGGCCGCCCAGGTCGTACTCGCGGCACAGCAGCACGCCCCACTTGCGGACCCACTCGGCCGCCCACGCGCCGACCGACCCGTCCGACCCGGACAGTTGGCCGCCGCCGACCTCGACGCGAGAACCGGCGTAAATCGGCTCGGTCGCCACCTCGGCCCCCGGCCACGTGCCGGCCCCCGTCGCCACCTCCTGCAACAGCACGTCCTGGACCGCCCGCCCGCACCCGAACGACACGCAGCTGCCGACGCTCTTCTGGTCCCACGACGGCAGGAGGCGGCCGAGCACCTTTCGCTCGGCCATCCACAGGAAGGTCGGCTCGTCGTCGGCCACCCCGGCCGCCTTCAGGGCCGGGGCCGCGAACGCGAACACGGCCGGCCCGTTGCCGGCCGTCTCCAGGCGGCCGGCGGCCGCCCACACGGCGTTCTGGTCGTCGATCCACCCCATCGGGGGCGGGACGAAAGTCTCTTCGGCCATTGGTCTGACTCCGGTGGTAAGGGGTGAGGTCACTTGACGCGGCGGACGGCGGCGGCGGCCACCCGGTATCCGGCGGCCCAGCGGTCGCGGACGTCTTTCGTGAGCGGGGCGGCCGGTTCGGCCGGCAGGAACTTGGCCATGTACTCGCCGACCGGCCCGCCCATGCCGGTCAGTGCGCCGTCCCCGACGAGCTGCTTGGTGTTCGCCCGAACGGCCTTTTCCAGGTCGCCGGCGGTGGCGAACCGGGCCGCCTGGGCGTACTCCGCCGCCGCGTCCAGGGCGGCCGCGAACACCCGCCGGGCGACCGCCTTGTCGGCCCCGGCGTCCGCCGTGTACGCGGCCTGCAGTTTGGCCACGAGGTCGGCCGGCACGTCGGCCGGGGCCGGGTCCGGGTCCGGCGGCACCGGGGCCGTCCCGCCCAGGTCGGCCGACCACTCGGCGAAGTCGGACAACTCGCCCGTGTCGGACGCGGCCACCGCGATCACCGTCACCCGCCCCGTCCCGGCGAAGAACACCTTGCGGCCGCCGGTGTCCTCCACCGCCGCCGCGCCGACCACCTTCCACTTGACCACCTTGCCCGTCGTGTCCGCCACGACCGCCACCAGCTGGCCGGCCGCCGGCCGGTCCGGCCCCTTCAGCTTCAGCTCCGGCGGGGCCGCCGCACCGCCCGCCGCCAGTGCAACCGCCGCCACCGCCGCGACCAGGAAAGGAACACGCATGTCGCCTCCAGGGAGGTTACGGGACCGCAACCGTTTGCGAGTCCCAGTTGAGCACGGCCTGCCACTCGTCGGCCACCGCCCCGGCCGGCTCGGCCGTCAGGCGGATGAACACGCGGCCCGGCCGCCCGGCCGCCGCCGTCACCTTGACGGCCCGCTCGTCGTACACCCGGCAGTCGTCCGGGTACGCGCCGGCCGCCTTCAGCGCGTCCTTGACCGCCTTCAGCACGTTGTCCGAATCCGGCTTGTTACCGTTCGGCGTGGCGGGGGCCGCCTTCTTGGCGGCCTTCGGGGCCTTCCGGACCTCCACCACCAGCAGCCGGTACACCCACCCGTCCCCGGACGGCCAGCCGGGCGGGCGGGCCGCCTTGAACCGCAACTCGATTTCCGCCTTGAACCCCGTCACCTTGTGCGACGCCGGCGTGTAGTTCTGGACGAACAGCGCGCCGGGCGCGCCGGCGATCCGGTGTCGCTGGCGGGGCTGACCGACGGCCGGCCCGTCGATCTCCAGGCTGACGGTGTGGTTCATAGCTGGCGTATATCCTATCCGGCCGCGCCGGGTTCGTCGAGGCTGACCGTGGCGGTCAGCTGCTCCGAGGCGGTCAGGTAGCCCGTCACCCCGTCCGCCGTGGCCAGCCACCCCTGCCGGACGTACCGCGCGCCGGTATTCCGGTTGGAGAAACGGCGGGCCTCGTCCTCCGTCCGGAACGTGCCTAGGACGACCGAGCGGTCCTCGACGTAATCCACCGTCTCGACGTACCACACCTCCACCAGCCGCAGCTCCGACACGGCGGCGGCGCGGCGGAGGAGTTCATCCAGGGCGGACTCGACGCCCCGCTCCAGCCCGCCGAACTTGGCCATCCGGAGCAGCTCGCCCCGGATTTCCGCGTCCGTCCACCGATCCCGCGTCATCTCCTTCCAGGCGTCACTTTCGACCATCGGGCACCTCACCCGGTCAGGGGAACGCCGCGCACCAGTTGCGCGGCCAGCAGGAGCGCCGCCTGCCGCAGTTTGGACGGGTCGCCGTCCGCCGCCCGCTCCAGCCCGGACAGGTACGCCGTCCAGGCCATCAGCACCTCGCCCGACCACTCGGCCACCGACCGGGGCGGGGTCGGGGCCACCCGCCGCAGGTCCGCCATCACCAGCGCCAGCTCCCGGACCGGCGGCGGGACGTCCCCGCCGGCGGCCGGCGGCTCGGCGGCCGCCGGGGCGGGCGAGGCCGCCGGGGCGGGCGGGGCCTCCGCCGGCTTGTCGAACAGACCGGGCGGGGCCTTGCGTGGGGTGTACGTCTTCGGCACCTGCCCCGGCGGGATCGGCCACACGTCCTCGCCGCGCGGCCGGATCGCGTCGATGTCCTCCGCCGTCCGGATCGGCACCCCCTCGTCGCGGACGAGGGCCTGAATCCGTTTCAGCGCCTCCCCGTCCGGGCACGCGGCCAGCCGCCGCCAGTCGGTCAGGTCGCCGTTCTGCGGCACCCCCGGCAGGCGGAGGACGGTGAGCGACGCGGCGTGGCCGAGCAGCTCGCGAGCCACCAGCCGCACGTGGTCCACGCCCGGACAGACGAACACCCCGTCCCGGCCGGGCGGCTCCGACACCTGATCCTCGTCCGCGATCAGCACCACGTTCCGCCCTTTCAGTTCGGCGGTGTACTGCGGCTCCCACTTGCCGGCCCCGCCGGGGTTACAGGTGGCCACGAGGCCGATACTCTCCCCGGTCTCGACGTCCTTCTCGCCCTCGACCACGAAGACGTACCGCTTCGGCGTCTCGGCCAACTTCTGCCGCAGCTGGGGCAGGTGGTACAGCACCTTCTTCACCCCCTTCAGCGACCACACCCACGGCTCGTTGTCGCGGCCGGTCGGCCGCCGGTGGTCGTACTGCGGGTTCGGGCACCGCTGCTTGAACTCCTTCCGGCCGCCCTCCATCCGCCGCTTCTGGACAATGAACGCGAGGGCCGGGCGGCCGTCCGCCCCCTTCGGCAGGTCCGGGTCTTCGTACTCGTACTCGGCTTCCACCGTGTACCGCTCGCGGTCCGCCTCGGCCGGGGCCGCCTTGCCGGCCGGCTTGCTGGTCGTCGTCGCCACGTCCGCCCCCTCCCCGGATGGCCGGGTGTTGCCCCGCCGCTTGGGCGGGAACAGGTGATCCCAGGTCAGGCCGATCTTTTCCAGCACGTCCTGCGGGCGGCACGCCGGCGAGCCGGAGTCCGACGGGAAGCACCGCAACAGCAGGTGCCCCTTGTCCGACACGGACAGCCACAGTTGCGCCCGCTTGGCCCCGTGGTCGCACGGGCACCACGCCCGCCCCCGCCCGCCGCCGTGGTCGCGGAACCCGCCCAGCCGGTTGACGACGGCCGCGTAAGTCAGTACGAGGTCCGCACTCATGCCGCCTCCCCGGCCGGGGCGGCCGCGTCGGGACCGGACGCCGGGCGGGGGCGGCCGAACAGTCGGTCCAGCTCCGCCGACGCCTCCGCGAACGTCATCTGCGCCGCGTCGATCCCCCGCGCCATCAGCGCGCGGCACTGCTTGTAACTGCACAGCCCGTTCTTCCGCCGGTCGATGACCACGTCCAGCATCCGCCGCGCCTGGGTGAACGTGTACCCGTCCACCTCGGCGCGGGGCAGGCCGGCCCGCACCAGCGCCTGCTTCATCGCCAGGGTCGGCCGCTTGCCCCGCAGCCACGGCGGCTCGCGGCCGGCCGCCGGGGCCGGGCGGTACGGGTCCACCCGCGACGTGTGCAAGGTGGACGACACCAGCACCCCCTTCCACCGCTTCGCCTCGGCCGCCTCCCGCTCCGCCCGCACCGCCTGCCGGGCCAGGGCCAGCTCGGCCTGCACGTCGGCCGGCAGGCCGGCGTCCGACCGCCGCTTGACGGCCGCCCGCGCGCGGCCGATCACGTCGTCCGTGTCCCCGGCCTCCCGGAACACGGCGGCCATGTCGCAGGCCAGTCCGTGGGCGGTGCCGGCCACGTCCACGATCACCGCCCCCGGTTTGTCCGAGGCCGCGATGACGGCCCGCCGGGCGGCCGCGTCCGGGGCCGCGTTCAGGGCCGCCCGGCACGCCCGCGACGGGCGGAGGACGCGGCCGGCGTTCTGCCCGAACACGTACCGGGAGCGGGTCGGCCGGCCGTTCACCAGCACCTTCGGGCGGTCGCTGTCGTACCCCTCGGTCAGCACGTCGAAGTAAGTCAGGTAGCGGACCTCCCCGGCCTCGAACGCCCGCAGGATGGCCGCCCGGTCCTCCGGCATGTCGCAGCACACGGCCGCCGCCCGCCCGCTCCCCTCCCGGTCGTGCCACTCGTTCAGGCTGGCGGCCACCCGCTTCGCCTGCGGCACGGACGCGCACGGGATCATGGTCGGCCGCCGGCCGGCCCGGCCGTTGGCGAAGTTCGACCACTTGCGGGCGGCCTCCACCACGGCCGCCACGCTCGCCGCCTGCTGCATCCGGTCGGCCAGCTCGTCGGCGTCGAAGTCGTCGCCCGCCCGCCCGACCGTCTCCAGCCGGAAGTCCGTCCCCGTCTCGTACACCATGTGCGGCGGCACCAGCCACCCGTCGGCCACGGCCGCCCCGATGTCGAACTGGAAGGCCAGCCGGCGGAAGGCGATCAGCCCGTCCGGCCGGTCGGGCGTGGCGGTGATGCCGAGGTGCCGGGTGGGCGCGGCGAAGTGGTCCATCAGCCGCCGCACCTTCCGCGTCCGCAGGCCGAAGCGGTGGCACTCGTCCCACCCGACGGCCGCCCAGCGGTCGGCCGGGAAGAACCGCAGCCGGCGGGGGATGCACAGCGAGTCGATGCACGCGACCACCACGTCCGCCCCGTAGGTGGCCCGCCGGTCCCCCATCTCCACCTCGACCCGCGCGTCCGGCAGCAGGTCGGCCAACCCCTCCGCCGCCTGCTCGACGAGGATGGCGCGGTGCGCGATGAACAGGAACCGCCGCTCGCGGCCGAAGGCGTCCAGCGCGCCGTCCAGGACGGCCCGCGCGATCAGGCCGACGCCCAGCGACTTCCCGGTCGCCGTCGCCGCCACGCCCAGGGCCGGCTCGTCCCCCGCCGCCCACACGGCCAGCACGGCGTCCCGCCAGCCGGTCTGGTACGGGCGGGCGTCGGCCAGGGACAGCCCCGCCCGCCCGCCGCCGCCCACGTCGATGCCGTCGGTCCAGTCGGACGGCTCGAACAGGTTGCGCTGAAAGTGGCTCACGCCCGGCCCTCCGTGGCTGGTTACTCGGCCGGGTCGCCGGCCGGGTCGCCGGCCGGGTCGCCGGCCGGGTCGGCCGCCGTGGCCGCCTCGTCCGCCACGCGGCAGGTGTACCCGGTCGCCTTGCACCGCTTGCAGTCCCAGCGGCCGTTCCGCCCCTTGCCGAGGCACGCCGGGCACAGGACGGTCGGCATGGCCCCGTCCAGGTGTTTCTTCAGGGCGTTGATCTGGGCCGTCATGATGGGCCGGTCCAGGTACGCGCCGCCCGGCCCGCCGGCCAGCGCCGCGAGGTCGCGCTTGAGGCGGTTCAGGGTGCGGGCGGCCAGCTCGTACACGGCGCGGGAACGGAAGGCGTCCTCGGCGTGCGGCGGCACCTCCGCCCCGGCCTCGTCCAAAACCCGCTGGTCGGGGTGCTCGCCGGGGGCGGCCCCCGCCTTGCCGGCCACCCCGTCGCCGTCCCCGTCGCCGTCGTCCACCGCCCCGCCGCCGGCCGCGTCCTTCCGCTCCTTCAGTTGGGCCATCGCCTTCGGCGGGGTGAGGGTGCCGAACGCCACAGCGTCCAGCAGGTCGTTGGCCTCCCGGTACAGCAGCCGGCAGATGCGGATGTAGTACTCGTTGCACCCGGCCCGCAGGCCCAACTCGGTCGCCGTGTGCCCGCCGTCCAGCTGCGTCTCGACGGCCGGCGACGGCAGCCGGTTGCCGTGCGTCTGCTTGTACTCCCAGTAGTGCAGGCGGACGGCCACCGCCGCCCGCTGGCCGGCCGAGTAGTGTTTGCGGACGTGCGTGCGCTTGACGTACTCGTACACCGCCGCCAAGTCGCCCTGGAAGTACTCCACCTCCGGCTGGAGGGGGATTCCGTTCTTGGCCGTCGGGACGGCCGGCGGGGCGTTCGGGTCGGCCGCCGCCAGCGCGTCTTTGAAGGCCCGCTCGGCCCCCTCCTGGCGGGTGCGGCCGTCGATCAGGTGATCCGTCCCCCGCCCGTCCTTCCACAGCACCAGCTTCTGCTGCACCCCGTGCGCGGCCACGTCGGCCGCCATCGCCTGCAGGTCCGCCTCGCTGCCGAGGGGGAACATGCCCAAATAGGGGTGCGGCTTGTACGCCACGAACACCGGCACCTGACTCGCGCGTCCCATGTCTGCCGTCCTCCGTACTCCGGGCGGGTGATGAGGTTACGCCGCCGACCCGCCGCCCGGCGGGTGGGCGGCCTCGAACTTCTTGACCGTCTCGACGGCGAACGCGAAGGCGGCCGCCGGCCACTTCTCCAGGTCGTCCCCGTACCCGGCCTTCAGGCCGGCCTGGGCCAAGTGGGCGACCAGCTCGCCGGCCTTGGCCCGCCCGGCGGCGGCCAGCTTGGCGTCCTTCTGGCGGATGCGGCCGTGCAGGGCCTCGCCGCCGACGGGGGCGGGGGCGGCCGCCCCGGCACCGCCGCCCGGCGTCGCCCGGTCGTCCTTCGGCACGGCCCACAGGGGGAGGGCGGGGGTGGTGACGAACTGCCGCTTCTGCGCGTCGTAGTCGGCCCACACGGCCGGCAGCCGGTACAGGTAGCGGCCGACCCCGAACTTGACGGCCGCCCGCTTGAGGGCGTCCGAGAACGCGGCCTTCAGCCGGTCGCCCCCGTCCGGCTGCTCGCTGGGCGACCCCACGTCCGTCTTCGTCACCCACTCGCCGCCCAGCCGCAGGGCCAGCCGGCAGACGACCGACCCGTCCGGCTGAATGTCGTAACTGTCCTGCCAGTTCTCGACGCCGAGGACCGCGTCCAGCCGGTCCATGACCAGCCGCGCGTCGATGTAGGCCATCGCCATCGCGCGGTTGCCCTTCACGCTCTGCGGCTTCCACTTGACCTCCCGCACCTCGAACAGGGCGGCCAGCGCCGCCCGCACCTCGTAGCCCGTCGGTTCCATTGCCGGCCTCCGGTTGGAGTTGCTATACGGAGTATAGGCTACCATACCGGGGCCGGCAAGCGATATGTCAGAAAATCGTCACGAACACCCGGAGTTGTAGAAGCACGTCTCGCACGTCTGGCAGGTGCCCGTCCGGCGGAGGGTGAAGTTTTGGCACTGCGGGCACAGGCCGCCGCCGCCGCCACGCGCCGGCCGTGGCGGCGGCGGGACCGGCACCGGCGGGGCGTCCGCCTCCCCGTCCCACACCTCCCACTCGGCCGCCTCCGGCGGGGCGGCCGGCGGGCCGGCCTTCGCAACCGTTTGCGGGTCGGCCGGGAGCACCCGCAGGCGGGCGGCCGGCGGGTCGGCCGGCTGGACGTGGGCCAGCTCGTCCCGGCCCAGATAGTGGATGGCCAAGTCCTTGAAAATGGCGTCCAGGAAGGAGGTGGCCATCTTCACCCGGTCGTGCCCCTGGAGCACCCCGGCCGGCTCGAACCGCATGCCGACGAACGCCTCGACGTACTCCTCCAGCGGCACCCCGTGCTGGAGGCCGAGGGACACGGCCACGGCCATCGCGTTGCCCAGCGCGCGGAAGGCCGACCCCTCCATCGACACGTCCAGGAAGATCTCGCCGAGGGTGCCGTCCGGGTACTCGCCTGTCCGCAAGTAGAACGTCTGGCCGCCCAGCCGAAACTTCTGCGTCACCCCCCGCCGGCGGGCCGGCAGCGGGCGGCGGCCGGGCGGCCGGGCCGGGTCGGCCGCGAACAGGTCGGCGGTGCCGTACACGTCGTCGTCCAGGGCCGCCGCGTCGAACGCCGGCGGGGCCGGGTCGGGCGGGGCCGCCGGGGCGGCCACGACGCCGGCCGCCGTCCGGCCGTCCCCGGCCACCAGCGGCTGGCTCAGCTTCTGCCCGTCCACGTACACGGCCACGCACTTCAGCCGCTTCTCCCACCCCCGCCACAGGGCCGCGTGGACGTCCGCCGGGGCGGCGTCGGCCGGCAGGTTGACCGTCTTGCTGATGGCCCCGCTGAGGGCCGGCTGGACGGCCGCCATCATGTCGATGTGCGCGGCCGGGGTCAGGCTCCGCCCGCCCGGCCGGCCGGCCGTCGCGCAGTCGAACACCGCCTTCTGGTCGGCCGTCAGGTGCGGGCAATCGTCAACCGTCCCGTGCCCGCCGGCCTCCGCCTGCCACCCGTCGGCCAGGGCGACGGCGTCCGCGACGGCCGTGTCCGGATTGGACAGGAGGAGCAGGGACGCCAGCGGGCGGAACGCGGCGTACTCCCGCCACCCGCCGCCCGGCCGCGCCGGGAACAGGCGGTTCCACTCGGCCGCCGGCACCGCCTCCCGCACCGCCCGCTCCAGGTCGCCGTGGGCGGCCAGCCCGGCGTTCACGGCCGCGTCGTTGACGCCGGGGTCGTGGCGGCGGAGGAGGGCCAGGGCCGCGTCGGGCACCCGCCGCGTGCCGTACACGTGGGCGGCCACCGCATCGACGGTCGCGTGCCCCAGGCCCATCGCTTTGAGCGCCGGCACCACCGCCTGATTCACCAGCTGCATGTACCCGCCGCCGACCAGCTGCTTCGTCTTGACCAGGGCGAAGTCCGGCTCCACCCCCGTCGTGTCGCAGCCGAGGAGCAGGCCGATGGTGCCGGTCGGGGCCAGCAGGGTGAGCTGCGCGTTCCGCAGCGGGGCGGCCGGGTCGCACCCGCCGGCGGCCGCCGCCAGCGGCTTCCGCAGGCACGCCGGCACGCCGTGCCGGTCCACGTCCGGCGGCGGGACGATCCCGTCGTACCGCGTCCGCTCGTCCTCCCCGTCGCACCCGCCCACCCGGAGGGCGAACGCGAGGTGGTTCCTCATGACCCGCACGCAGTGCTCCCGGTTGGCCGCGTACCGGGGGAACGCGCCGATGACGGCGGCCATCTCCTGGCTGGTCCGCATCGCCGTCAGGTGCATCAGGCACGTCACGGCGGCGGCCGCCGCCCGCCCGGCGTCCGAGTCGTAGGGCAGACCCCACCGCATGAGCATCGAGCCGAGGTCGCAGTACCCCAGGCCGAGGGTGCGGTAGTCGATGGACCCCTGGCAGATCTTCTCCGTCGGGTAGGCGGCCATCCCGACCGTGATGTCCAGGGTGATCGTGGCCAGCCGGCAGGCGTGGTGGAACCCGGCCGCGTCGAACGTGAGCGGCTCGGCCTCGCCCTCCCGCCGCCCGCTGAACGCGGTCAGCCGGACGCTGCCCAGGTTGCACGCCGTGTCGTCCAGGAAGCAGTACTCGGCGCATGGGTTTGTAGCCCGGATGCGGCCGTCCGCCGGACAGGTGTGCCACTCGTTGATAACCGTGTCGAACTGGACGCCGGGGTCGCCGGAGGTCCAGCAGGCGGCGACCGTCCGGTCCCACAGGGCGCGGGCCGGGAGGGTCTTGCACACGCGCCCGTCCGTCCGCCGGGTCAGCGGCCACAACGCGCCGCCCGCCGCCGCCCGCATGAACGTGTCGGGCACCCGCAGGGAGTTGTTCGAGTTTTGGCCGCCGGCCCGCGCGTACACCGACCGGGGGTCGTCGAAGTCGGTCGTGTACGGCGTCTCCGGCCAGTGCGGGGCGGTGCCGTACCGCTCGGCCAGGGCGGCCCGGCGGAGGGTGCCGGCCGGGACGCACTCGCGGTCGCGGGCGTCCGCCGGCGCGTCGTGGCCGGGGCCGCCGCCGACCAGCCGCCGGATGAGGGCGTCGCCGGCCGCCGTGCAGGCGGCCCGGTACTCCTCGTGCGCCTTCCAGGAGACGAACTGCTCGACGTCCGGGTGGTCGGCGTCGCACACGACCATCTTGGCCGCCCGGCGGGAGATGCCGCCCGACTTGATGGTCCCGCCGCCGGCGTCGAACACGTCCAGGAAGCTCATCACGCCGGACGACTTGCCGCCGCCGGTGAGCGGCTCGCCGGCCCCCCGCAGGGCGGAGAAGTTGGACCCCGCCCCGCCGCCGAACTTGAACACCCGCGCCTCGGTGGTCAGGGCGTCGTAGATGCCGCCCTTGTCCAGCAGGGAGTCGGCCACGCCGATGATGAAGCAGGCGGACGGGGCCGGGCGGTAGTACGCGCGGCCGGCCGGGGCGGCCACGCCGGCCAGGACGGTCCGCCCGTACTGGTCATCCGGGAACGTCTCCGCGTCGGCCCACTGGCCCACGTCCTCGCCGGTGATCCCGTAGGCCCAGTGAAGGCCGGTGTTGAACCACTGCGGCGAGTTGGGTGCCCAGACTTGTTTGGCCAGCACCGCCTTCATCTCGGCCATGTACCGGCGGGCGTCGGCCTCCGTCTGGAAGTACCCCAGCCGCCACCCCCAGTGCGTCCAGCACCCGGCCAGCCGGTGGAACACCTGCCGCGCGTCCGTCTCCCCGGCGTACTTGGTGCCGGACGCGGGCACCCGCGCCCGCAGCCACTCCGGGATGTCGTGCTCGGACGCGGCCCGCGACTGCGTGCTCAGCGGCACCCCGGCCCGGCGGAAGTATTTGGTGACGAGGACGGCGGCCGCCGTCTGGTCCCACCCGACCGGCACGACCACCTCCTGGCCGGCCACGGTGCGGAGGGCGAACGCCACCCCCCCGTAGTCGTCGCCGGTCAGGTCGTCGGGGGCGGAGAATCGTCGGGGGATGGTGAGGGCCATTCGTCGGTCTCGCAGTCGAAGAAGGAGGAAGGGTCATCGTCCGGAACGCCGTCCGGAACGGCCAGGGTGCCGAGGGCCGGCGGGAACAGGGTGCAGCCGGGCAGGGCGGCCAACAGGGCCGCCCGCACGCGGGCCACCAGCGGGGCCGCGCCGGCCACCGTCTCCGGCTCGCCCAGGGCCAGCTCCCGCACCCCGCCGGCCTCCTCGGCCAGGGGGATGACCGGGCCGGCCGGGGCCGCCGCGCCGGCCGCCCGCCGCCAGTGGCGGGCCGCGCCGGAGTGCGGCGGGTGACCGGCCGCCAGGGCCATCGCCCACCCCCGCCAGCCGGCCGGCGCGCCGGCCGACAGCAGGCGGGCGGACAGGCGGACGGCGACCGGGCACCCCCACGGGTGGGCGGCCCCCGGCCGTTCGCCGCAGCCGGCGCACCACGCGGGCACCGGCGATGGCGGGGCGGTCATGCGGCACCGTCCGTAGTCTATATACAGGGTATAGCAAGATATGTCAAGTCGTCTTACGCGGGCGGGCGGGAATCGGCGGCGGCCAGCTCCGAGGCGAGGGCGCGGACGCGGGCGGCGGCCATCGCGGCGAACCGGGGGTTCGCCTCGTACCCGTCGTACCGGCGGCCGAGGCGGAGGCACACGCGGGCCAGCGAGCCGGACCCGGCGAAGAACTCCCGGACCAGTTCGCCCGGCCGCGAGCACGCCTTCACGACCCGCTCCAGCAGGGCCTCCGGCAGCTGGGTGGGGAACCCCTCGGCCCGCTCGGCGAACGTGCCGCACACGCGGGCGAACTGCCACACGTCGCCGGGCACCTTGCCGCCGGCCGCCGCCCGCCGGTCGCGGTACTTGGTCTGCCGCGCCGACGGCACCTTCACGGCGTCGGCCTCGAACGTGACCGGGCCGTCCGGCCGGACGTGGTACAGCAGGTGGCGGGAGGTGCGGGCGAACTTGGTCCGGGTCTGCGCGCCGAACGTCTCGTGCCACTTGATCCAGCCCCGGCGGGGGAACCCGTGCGTGTGGTACAGGCACACGGTGGCGTCGGCCGCCCACTCGTCCGGGAGGAGCACCCAGACGGCCCCGCCGGGGCGGACCGTCTCGGCCGCCTGCCGCAGCCAGCGGCGGAGGAGGGCCAGGAAGTGCGCGGGCGGGAGGCGGTCGCCCGCCCCCTTGTCGCCGGCCTCGTAGGAAATGCCGAAGTTGTACGGCGGGTCCATGAACAGCAGGTCGGCCGGCGGCAGCCGGCACGCGGCCACGTCCTCGACGCGGGCGGCGGTGATCCGCCCGCCGGCCCCGGCCCCCCACCCGTGGGCGGGCGGGGTCAGGCCGCCGTCGTCTCCGTCGCCGCCTCGGCCATCCGCGTCAGGCCGGCGGTCATCTGGTCCAGCGTCCATTCCATCACCCCCTTGGCCGTCCCGCCGGTCGCCTTCGCCACGTCCTTCACCAGCCGCCGGCAGGCGGCCGGGGTGGCCTCGTCGTGCAGCTCCTCGGCCGCCCGCAGCAGCCGCTCGGCCGCCCGCGCCTCGGCCGGGCGGAGGACGGGCAGCTCGCCGTCCCCGTCCCACCGGGCCAGGAAGTCGTTCACCGTCGTCGGCCGACTGGCCGCCGTCCGCACCGCCCCGCCGACGCACGCCGCGCACACCCGCCGCAGCCCGGCGGCCCGCGTGACGCACACCTGGACGTGACCGTTCGGGCACAGCGGCCCGCCGTTCCCCCTGGTGTCCACGTCGCACCCCCTTGTCGGTTATGGCCGCCGGCGACGTGCCGGGCCGGCCTGTACGGTATGATATACCGCGTATAGGCAAGAGACAAGGCGGGCGGGGCCGGTTCGCGCGGGCGGTCAGGCCGGCCGGACGTCCGCAACCGTTTGCGGACCGAGGCGGGGCGGGGTCGGCCCGGCCTGATCCATGTACGTCCCGCCCCCCGGCCGGGCGTGGTACGGCACCTCAACCCGGCCGCCCCGCAACAGGACCATCTGGCCGATCCCGCCGCCGGGGTACACCCGCACCGGCCGGCCCGTCAGGTTGGCGATCTCCACCGTCACCGTCCCCGCCCACCCCGGTTCCAGCGGCGTGCAGTTGAGGAACAGGCCGCACCGCGCCCACGTCGATTTGGTCAGCAGGACGGCGATGCAGTCGTCCGGCATCCGCACCCGCTCCACCGTCTCGCCGAGGAGCACCCCGTGCGGCGGCACCAGCACGGCGTCGTGCGGCCCGGCCGTGACCGGGTCGTCCCAGACGTCCGCCGGGTAGAACGGGTCGATCGGGCGCGGCCCGACGTACTCGCCCCACGGGGTGAACAGCGACACGCTCAACCCGCCGGCCGCCCTCATGCGGCGGAACGTCGCCGCCAGCCGCAGGTCGTACCCGGCACAGCTCAGCCCGTAGCTGACGGTCGGCGTCGGCCCGCCCGCCCAGGGCGTTTCCGCCGCCCGCAACTGTTCCGGCACGAACGGGTCGATCCGCAGCCGGAGCGGGTCGTCGTCCCGCCGCGCCAGCGCCTCCCGCAGCTGCCAGTCGGCCAGCACGCCCGGATACCCCGGCGGGACCGGCAGGGTGAACGCGGCCACGGACGGCCCGCCGTGAAAGCCCAGCACGCCCGCCGGCTCGGTCGTCGCCGCTTCGGTCGCCATCGTCGTCACCTGTGAGGAGGAACGCGGTTCGGTCGCCCCGTCTTCTTACGCCGCCCCGTCGGTCACGGCCGCCCGTCCCGGAGGCACTTCCCCCACCGGGACCGGGCGGGGGGCGGCGGGTAGGCACCCCCGGCGCGCAACGGGGGCCACAAGCTTCCCCCGCGAGGCGGGTTCGGCAGGCTTGTGCTTCCCCGCAGCATTTGTTTCGCCCCCGCAGCGTCCCGCCCGGTTACTTCCAGGGTCGGGCCAGCCGGCAGTCACGCCGGCATCCTCGGGGCGGCCCGCCGTCCTTCCGGGCGGGCACCGGCGGGCACGGGGCCGGCCGGGTCAAGGCGTTGGTGGTGGCGCGGGTCCGGTACGTCCGGGTGCCGCGTGGACGCGGGCCACCCCCGTTCCCGCAGGGCGGGGGGTGTCGGCTGTTCAGGCCGGCGGGGTTCCATCGGTGGGAACCCTACGGGGTCTCCGTCGCAGGTGTCATTCCACCCGACTACGCGCATCCGGTCGGCGGGGCGTGTACGGCCGCCCGCCTTCGCTTCCGTCCCCGTCCCCACCGAGGGGTACAACACGGGGCCACGCTGTAGGTCGGAAAAACCGGGCAACGGACGTTGCCGGCCGAGACGTGAGGGGTTAGGATTCCCACGTCTGAACTTCGGAGCCGTCCGGACCACCTTTTGCTGGGTAGGGTCCGGGCGGCTTTTTTCTTTCCCGCCTACTTCTCTACCAGCCCCGGCTCGCGGCGTCCAGCGACGGCCGCCATTTTCCCGGCCGGGTGGCCGCCGATGACGGCCCGCAGCCACGCCTCCCGCTCCGCCCGCCCGTCCGTCGGGATCACCTGGAACGGCACCCCGTGCAGGGCCAGCAGGGTCCGCACGCCGCCGTCCACCCGCAGGACGTACCGCCAGTCCAGGTACTTGACCGGGCCGCGCTCGGCGCGGGCGGCCGCCGTCACGTCTACCGACGGCTCGACGACGAAGACCAGACACCGGCGGAGGGCGTCGGCCGCCTGGGCGGCCAGCATCACGTCGGCCGTCCCCGCCGCCCCCTCCAGGGCCGCGTACACGGCGAAGTCCAGGCCCCGGTCGCACACGAACGGGCCGGGCGTCTCCAGCGCCTCGACGGTCGTCTCGGCCACCGCCCGCTGGTACACGGCCCGCATGTTCCGGGCGTCGATGTCCCGGTGCTCGACCCCCAGCGCCAGGGCCACCTCCCGGCCGCTCCGCCCGACGAGGGGCAGGCCGAAGGCGGACGCCACGTACCGGGCCATCGTGGACTTGCCCTGGCCGGACGCGCCGGTGAAGACGACGCGGAGGGGCGGGACGAGGGGCGGGGGCATGACGGGCCTCGGCGGGACTCTGGGGCGGGTCGGGATACGATACCGCAAACGGTTGCGAATGGGAGACGTGACGTGCCGCGCCGCCGACGAAAGAAGCCGTACCGCCGCCCGTGGTTCGGGGGCGGCCGCCGGGCCAAGCCGCCGGCGGGGCCGCCGGTCCTGGCGTGCCCCCGGTGCGGGTTCCGGGCGGAGGCCCCGGTCGTGGACGCGACGGCCCGCGTGCCGTGCCCGGCGGACGGGTGCGGGGCGTGGCTGGCGCGGCCGGGGCGGTGACGCCGGCTCACCGGCGGCGGAGGACCGCCGTCAGCTCCTTCACGCTGAACTGCACCCAGCAGACGGCCAGCGACGCCACGGCCATCCAGGCGGCCACCACCACGATCAGCGGCAGGGCCGGACGGCGGGCACCCGGCGGGGTGTACGAGTCTCTCACGGCATGCACCTCTCGGACGCGGTCACTACTTCCGGTTCGGTCTGACGGCTGACAGATTTTGATTTCTTACTGCGGGTCGCCGAGGGTCGGGTTCGACGCGATGTAGGTCAGGATCTCGGCCATCAGCACTTTCGGCTGACCGATGGCCTCCAGCCGCAGGTTGAACAGGTCGCAGACGGCGAAGATGGCCAGCCGCACGCCGACCGCAGTGTCGTCCGGGCGGGTGAGCAGGCCGGTGATGGCGGCCTGCCGGGCGGCCCCCAGGTCGTACTGCCGCTGGGCCTGCTCGGACCAGTCGAAGGCGGCCACGACGGCCTCGGCCGCCGCCACCTGGGCCGGCGTCTCGGTGCCGTCGTACTGGACCGCCACCGCCGGCGGACTCTCGGCCGTCAGGGACAGGCCGGCGACCGGCGCGACGGCGGCCACGGCCCGCGTCAGCCGGGCGAGCATCAGGGACGGGTGCATGCGGTCAGCCCTCCAGCCAGCCGGTGAGTCCGGACCGGCGGAGGGGGCCGGTTCCCCCCTCGCCGAAGAAGGTGACGGTGTTGGTGTTGCCACTTTCGAGCCAGTTCCAGGCGTGGTAGCCGAGCGTCGGGTGTTTGACCAGCCGGGCCGTGATCTGGTTCAGCGCGGACCCGCCGAGGAGCTGCGTGCTCATCCCCATGCACAGCGCGTCGGGCGCGGTGGTCGAGTCCTCGCCGATGCCGACGCTGGCGTTCTGCAAGGTGGTCGAGCCGACCGACGCGGCGGTGTACGCGGTCAGGTCGAGGAGCGTTTCGTACCCGATGCCGATCACCCCCTCCACCTTGTTTGAGGTGGTGGCCCGCGCCTGCCGCCACGTCTGCGAGGTGTACGTCCAGCTCGTCGTCGTCTCGGACAGGTACAGCGCCCGCCGGGCGCGGTGGTAGTAGTTCCAGACGAACCGCTTGGCCGAGTTGTCCTCGGTGGTGGTGGTGCTGGACGTCCGGATCGTCCCCAGGTAGCGGCCGGCCTTGGCGGCGACGGTGTGCCCGTTGATGAGGCTGGTGACGGACACGTTGTTAACGTACACCTCGTCCTGCGTCGTCAGCTCGGTCGTGCCGGCCCCCGTCCCCCTCGCCGTGTCGGACGACCACGCCGGCCCCAGGTCGAACTTCAGCGTGCCGCCGTTGGTGTACGCGAACACGTCGTAATTCTTGCCGCTCGTCAGCCCGGTCAGGGTGATCGACTGCGCGGCCGCGAAGTACGCCTTCCACACCGACGACTCGTACAGGCCGATCCCGTTCCCCCTGGCGGCCGCGAGGTACAGGATCGACGCCCCGGTGATCTCCCCCTCGGTGACCGGCCGGCCGCTCGTCAGGCTGAGGCGGAACCCTTGCAGGCCGGTCATCAGCCCGTTGTTCGTCGGGCTGGCGGAGACGCGGCCCTTGGCGTCGATGGTCAAGGTCGGCGCGTAGTAGGTGCCGGCCGTGGCCCCGGTGTTCGACAGGGTGGCCGCGAAGCTGCCGGTGCCGCTGCCGGTCACGTCGCCGGTCAGGGTGATCGTCTGGTCGCCGGTGTTGGTGCCGGTGCTGGTGCCCGACCCGGCCGGCACGCCGAGGTTGGTCCGGGCGGTGCTCGCGCTGGCGAGGTCGCTCAGGTTGTTCGCCGAGAGCAGCGCGCCGGCGAGGTTGTGTTCCAGGATGAACCAGCTGGTGCCGACCGCCGCCTGCGTGCCGCCGGCGTTGTCGGCCGAGGCGATGTACACGTCGCCCACGTCCACCTGCGGGCCGGACCCGCCGCCGATCCGCCCGGCCACGGTGACGTAGTAGGCGTCGCCCTTCTCGGCCGCCGGGTAATTCGGGTTCGCACTGCAGTCCGTGCCGCCCTTGATGTCCATCAGCCCGCTGACGGCCGTGGCCACGGCCCCGGCCACGAACGCCGTGCTGGCGGCGCGGGTGCTGTTGTCGCCGGCCGTCTGGGTGCCGACGTCGGGGTTGACGAGGACCGGCGCGTCTGCGAACACCGCCGCGCCGGTCCCCGTCTCGTCGGCCAACGCCGCCCGCAGGTTGGCCGAGCTGGGGGTGCCGAGGAAGGCGGCCACGCCGGTGCCGAGGCCGTCCACGCCGGTCGAGATCGGCAGGCCGGTGCAGTTGGTCAGCGTGCCCGACGTCGGCGTGCCGAGGAGCGGCGCGACGAGGGTCGGCGTGTCGGCGAACACGGCCGACCCGGTGCCCGTGCCGTCGCCGAGGGCGGCCAGCAGGTTGACCGACGACGGGGTGGTCAGGAAGGCCGGGATGGCCATCGCCATCCCGCTCACGCCGGTGGTGATGGGCAGGCCGGTGCCGTTGGTGAGGACGACGGCCGACGGGGTGCCGAGGTCCGGCGTCACCAGCGCCGGCGAGTTGGCGAACACCAGCCCGCCGGTCCCGGTCTCGTCGGTCACCGCCGCCGCCAAGTTGGCCGAGCTGGGGGTGGCCAGGAAGGACGCCACCCCGGTGCCCATGCCGGTGATGTCGCCGACGGCGACGGACGTCGATACCGACGTGCGACCGACCACCACGCCGCCCTTCACGACCGGCGCTTCTCCGGCTGCGAAGTCGTGGTCGATGCCCCGGAACAGGATGCCGCTCCGGAACGTGCCGAAGCTCGTGTCCTCGCAGTAACTGATAACGAACGCAAGCGCGCCAGGCAGCGGCGCGCCGGCGGCGACGTAGTGCTCGGTGAATTCGCCGGCGGTCTCTGACGGGTCTTTCGGAACGCTGACCCACGTCAGTCCAGGCCCCCGATACTGGAACGCGCCAAGGACGGTCGTGTCCTGGATGGTCATATAGCCGTGACCGTCCAGCGTTCCTCCGCCGGCGAAAAACGGGTCGGGGTAGTTGCCCACCACCACGGCCTCGGCGTAGGTGGTGCCGGTGGCCGCGCTGTTCGCCGCGCCGTTTGTGAGGACGATTTGACACGCGGAGGACGTGACGCCACCGCTCGGCGGGAAGCCGAACCCGCCGGCCTCGGCCACCAGACCGACGAACGGCGCGTACCGCTCAGCGGACAGGTCGAACCCGCCTTGCCCGGCCCAGTGCGCGTTCGTCGCCTTCTGGCCGGCGAAGTATTGGCTGGCCGTCGTCACCATCCCCTGCTGCGACGGCGTGGCGGCCAACCCCTTGATGGTGTTTTCGGTGCCAGACTTCACGAACTCCAGGCCGTCGGGGAGACTGGCAATCACCTTCGTCGTCGAAGTGATCTGGTCCGAGTTGTCCGAGTTGCGGGTGTCCAGGCTGCCGGACCCTCCGGCCGCCCCCTTGCGGCCGCCCCACACGGCCCGCCCGAACGCGGTGCCGAAGCACTCGGCCGGGAACACGTACTCCTCGTCCACCGTCGTCGTCGCGTTCGGGGTGGCCGGCGCGACCGAGGCCAGGGACGCATCGACGTACCACACCTCCTCCGGCTCGTCCGGGAGGACGAACCCGCCGGTCGTGGCGTCCAGGTACACCACCCGCGCGCGGCCGTAGAAGGTGCCCGGCGTGCCGTCGTCGGCCGGCACGCCGACGCCCGTCACCTCCACGAACGCGGCCGGCCGGGACGCCTGCGGGGCGGCCAGGGCCAGCCCGTCGCCGTAGGTGGCGAGCACCACGAACCCGGCCTGACCGCCGCCCAGGAACCACTCGCCGGGCACCGTGCCGAGGGTCTGGCCGGCGGCCGGCACCGTCTGCGCGTCCGCCTCGACGACGGCCAGCGAGCCGTCGTCGAACCAGCCGACCGGCTGGAACACGGGCGGCACCGCCTGCCCCTGGCCGCCGGGGTCGATGGGGGCCGGGCCGTTGAATAGCACGTCCGTGGCCGACGCGCGGGTCGGCCGGCGGACCATCAGCGCGCCGGCGTCGGCGTCGTACCCGTACACCTCCAGCGCGGCGAACGGCGGGGCCGCCTCCCCGGCCGGGTCGGCGACGACGAGCACGGCCCGCACGCTGTCCTGACGGTCTTCCACCTGCGACACTCCGGGGGTTGGCGGTCCGCAACCGTTTGCGGGTCACTGCGGCCGGCGGAACGGCACCGGCAGGGCCGGCGAGCGGTCGCCGATCTGGCCCAGGAAGCCGCCCGGCGCGACGGCCGCCGCCAGCAGCTCGGCCCGCCGGCGGGCCGGGTACGGCGGGATGGCCGTGTTGTGCTCGTGGTTGACCGACACCTGCGTCTCGCACCCGCCCTCGCCGACCGTCCAGGTGATCTGGGTGATCGACCCGTCCAGCTCGACCTCCTCGATGCCGTTGTAGCCGAGGGCCAGGGCCGCCTTCGGCACGTACCTCAACTGCGCGCCGGCCGCGTAGTACCCGGCCCGCAGGACCGGGTCGGCCTCCATCACCCGGACCAGCACCGGCCGGTTGTCGGCGTAGGTCGGGAACACGTTCAGCTGCACGTCGTCGTGCCGCTCGAAGGCCAGATTCTTCCCGCCCGCGCCGGCGAACATGACCGTGTGCTGGTACCGGACCAGCGCGCCGGACGCGGCGTCGCGGACGTGGCACGCCGCGCGGAGGCGGATCGGGGCCTCGGTCAGGGCGGCCGCCGCGCCCAGCCGGTACACGGGGGCCGAGAACTTCACGGTCCAGTACTGCGCGTCCACCGTGAACGGCACCTGCACCCGCTCGTCGGCCCCGGTGTTCACCCCCTTCAGCTTGTCGAACAGGTACACGAACCCCGGCGCGACCCGCTTGGCCACGCTCCCCCGGCACTCGGCCGGCCGGTCCTTCGACAGGCCGTTGTAGAAGTTCTGCACGAGCGGGTTGCCCAGGCGGTCGCGGACGGCGAAGTCGGGGGCCTCCGGCACGATCTGCTCGACCTGCGAGTCCAGCAGGACGATCCGGTGGCGGGGCACCGGGCCGTAGCCGGGCACCACCGTCTCGCCCTTGCCGGCGATGTCCCGGCCGGTCAGCTGGTACCACTTCCACACCGACTTGGCCGCCTTCGCCCGCGCCTCGCCCAGGGTCAGGCGGTCGGTCGCCCGCACGCCGGGGTAGTGCGGCGGCCAGCACCGCCCCCAGTCGGCCCGCCCGCTGGCCCCCGTCCGCACCAGCGTCGCCTTCCACGGCGGGGCGGCCGGCGGCGGGTCGGGCACCGGGAACGTCTGGTAGTGCGTCTTCACGGCCACGTCGAACCGGAACCCCTTCACCTTCGCCCGCACCGTCAGCTCGGTGGCCGTGGCCGACGCGGTGACGTGCTTGAACGTCTTCGCGTGCTCGTTGATCTGCGCGGCCAGCGCCGTGTACACGTCCTCCATGTCCACCGACCCGGTGGACGAGATGTCGTCCACGGCCGTGAACCCCGGTTCCTCCGGGTCCGTCTGGACGGTCACGTAGTACGCGAAGTCGGGGTCGTACTCGCCCTCCACCTTCCACTCGTGGAACGCGCCGGCCGACCGGGGGGCGTAGCTGAGCTGGTCGATGGGCAGCACGCGGCCGTCCCACTCCTCGCCCACCGCCTGCAACTCGAAGTCGGCCTGGAACCGGGTCGGCGCGCCGACCACCACCACCCCGTCCGGCGTGTCCGGGTCGGACACGCCCGGCGACCGCTGGTACACGCTGCCCGGCGGCACCGCCCCGCCGGTGCCCACCTCGGCCACCAGCACCCCGTCCGTCCGCCACTGGTAGGCGAGCACCCGGCCGAACTGCTCGGCCAGACTCTCCAGCGCCTGCATCGGCTTCATCGCCACCCAATCGACGGGCGGGTTGGTGCCGGTCGGCGGGAAGTTCACTCCGGTCGGCAGGAACTCCGTCACCCCGGCCGCCGCCGCCGTCGTCAGGCCGGGCGGCAGGTCGATCTTGTACCGCGCCTCGCCGGCGTGCCGCAGGCACCACTCGGCCATCTCGGTCGGGCTGACGACCGTCCACGGGATGAACTTGCCGTTCGGGTCGAGCTGGTTGCCCCACAGGCTGACCGCCCCGCAGTCCCGCCACCGCCACCGCCGGTCGCTGATCGACACCTGCCACGCCCGCCCGTTCTCGTCCTGCGTCTCCCGCACGCCGACCACCTTGCAGTCGCGGAGGATCACCCGCCGCACGCCGTCGCCGATCTCCAGGTCGCCCCGGCTGGCGTAGGGGACGCCCGGCTGCGGCAGGCAGGTGAGCACGGCCACCCCCGGCGCGGCCCCCCGCGTCAGCGTGTACGTGGCCCGCTCCACCGACCGCAGGCCCGGCCACGCGAAGTACCCGTGTCGTTCGGCCGGCATGGGATCAGCTCCGCTGGACGGCGATGTCGGCCCCGATCTCGAACACCTTCAGCTGCCGCAGTTTGCACTTCACCTGGACCGGGTTGGTGAACGCGGCCACCTCGTTCTCGTCGGTCAGGCCGGACCCGGCGTACAGCCGCAGGGTGGTGAACGTCTTGCCGGCGCGGGGGTCGCGGTCGAGCACCAGCGTACACCCGTCGAACAGGTCGGTCGTGGTGACGGTGCCGGTGGCGTCGAAGTTGATGTCCCCGTTCTGCCCGACGATGGACGTGACGGCCACGGCCAGCCCGCCCAGGGTGAGGGTGCCGCCGTTCTTCACGACGGTGGACACCGTGTTCAACAGGGTGACGTCGCCGGACGCCTGCACGTGGGCCGTCAGGCTCAGCCCGGCCCCGCCCCACACGACGGCGTCGGACAGCCCGCCGGTGCTGCCCACGCGGAGGGACGCCAGGGTGGCCGCCTGCCCCAGCTCGTAGGCCAGCCCGACCGTCCCCCGCGTCACCACGACGGCGTTGCTGGCGTGCGTGCCCCGCCACCAGACGGCCGGCTGGCCCTGCGCGGACGCGGCCCCGGTCCCCTTCACCCGGAGGTTCGTCTGCACGCTGCCGGTGTTCAGGCGGATCATCGGCGACCCGGCCCCGTCCCCCTCGCCGACGACGCACAGGGTGGCCCCGATGGCCAGCTCGGTCGCCCGGTACTCGTAGTAACTGCCGTTGAACGGGATCAGGCCCAGCCGGCCGGTGAAGGTGGAGTGCAGGTTCAGGCTGGCCAGGGTGACGCCGGACTGGGCCAGCCCCCACTTGACGTCCACGTCCAGGTCTTGCAGGTCCACGTCCTCGCCCGTCGCCGGGACCGTCCCGGCCGACCAGTTGAGGGGGTCGTCCCAGTGGTTCGGGCCGCCGCTCGGCGTCACGTTCGACACGGCCGACGCGGTGACGGTGCCGGTGACGTTGACGGCCGAAATGGTGAACGGGGTGCCGGGCGTGGTGGCGGTGGCGTACACGTCCGCCCCGTCCGACGTCCACGTCACCTCCCGGAACTCCGGGTGGTCGGAGTCGGCGCACGCCTCGGCCACGGCCGCCGCCACCGTCGCCGTGGTCGGCGACGTCGGCACGACGGCGACCACCGACTTGTTGGAGATGACCACCTCCACCTCGTCGGCCGCCGCGCCGGCGGCGGTGATCTCGAACGTGTCCACCTGCGCGACCGCCGGGGCGTCGCCGCGTAGCCTGTTGCGTGCCACCGTACTTCCTCCGGGGTCAGGTGAGGGGCCACCGGTGCGGCCGGCCGGCCAGCGGGGCCACCCACTCGAACGTGTACTCCCACTCGACGCGGAACCCGGTGTACCCCCGGCCCAGCTTCTTCGGGTCCACCAGCGTGACCGCCCGCTCGGCCGGGTTCTCGGCCTGCGGCCAGATCGGCCCCGGCGGGGTCGGGTACGCGGTCGCGCCGACGGCGAACCCCCGCTGGGTGGCCGCGCACGGGGTGGCCTGATACACGAGCTGCCGCTGGGGCGGCCCCTGGAGGGCCGGGCGGACGACGTACTTCGGCCCGCCGCCCCGGACGGTGACCGTCTCGCCGAAGTCGATCAGGGTGCGGGCCAGGGTGCCGGGCAGCAGGTAGTCGGCCTCGCCGGTGAACTCGAACCGCCGCTGGCTGACGTACTCGGCCCCCAGGACGTCGGGGAAGTTGGGGCCGTCGGTGATGACCACCCCGCCGATGCTGTCGGCCGTCGTCAGCAGGGTGGCCGACCGCCCGCCGTCGTCGCGGTACAGGATCAGGTCGCGGTACGGGACGGCCAGCGCCCGCTCCAGCGCGAGCGACTTGGTGGTCAGGTCGGCCTGCCCGCTGCCCTCCAGGTAGCCGTCGCACTTGAGCTGGTCGATGGCCCGCCACGGCACGCCGTCCTTGCCCCGCTCGATCTGGCGGGCCGACGTCACCTTGACCCCGGACACGGGGAAGGCGTAGGAACCGTAGAAGAGTTGAATCGGAAACCCCTCCTACTAGAAGTCCCAGAGTGCGGCCGCCTGGAGGCGTTTCCGGTCCAGGCTGACAGTCGAGTTATCGTACAGGGCGTCCGCTATTCGCCGACACACCCGGTTCCCCGTCGTCGAAAAGTACCAGATTCCCGTCCGGTGCGGATGACAGCCGGCCCTCGTTCCGGCAACGGCTTCGGCCCACTGGCGGAACAGCTCGACACAGGCCCGCGTCCCGCACTGGCTGATCCCCGCGTGAGGCTTGCCCGCCCGGCCGGCCGAATCGCACAGGCCGCCGTCCCCGTCGAACAGCCCACGAAGGTAGTGCCGGACGAGTTCACCCCCGATCACCGGCGGGTGACGGTCGGTCCCAGGATGACAACAGCCCTGTGCGGCCAAGTCGGCGACCATCGCCCGGCTGCCGACCTGAATGCGTGCCGTGTGCCGACCGTCGTTCGTGACCGTTACCGGGCCGTCGTACCCGATGGCCGCCGCAAACTTACCCAGGTGCCCCGCGTCCAACCCGTTCAGCCGGAGTTGAACGGCAACCCCCCGCCACATGTGCGCGTCGGCGGTGAGGAAGCCGAGCCAGTACGCCTTACCCTCCGTGTCGATCCGCTGAAAGTACCGCTCGTTGCAGGCGTACAACCGCCTACCCTCTTTCTTGAACACGTCCACCCCGCCGTCGCCGAGCGCCTTCCGGATCGTTCGGGGGTTGAACCCCATTCCGGAGGCAACCCCTTTCACCGTCTCACCGGCCCCGTACCGGCGGATCGCCTCCGCCTTCTGCGCGTCGCTCATACCGGGCATCGCCGTCCTCCGGGTGGAGGAGTTAGTATAGCGGTGCCGTAGTACAACTGCACGGCTCACCCCTCCGTGTTCACCCGCTGGATCTTCTCGATCTCCGCCTTCTCCTTGGTCAGCGTCACCTGGAGGCGGAGGGCGGCCGCGTACTCGGCCATAACCGGCTTGATCTGGGTGGCGATGGCCTCGGCCGTGGCGGCCGCGTCCAGGTCGATCTCCACCCGCACGTCGGCCCGCACCTTGTCCACCTGGGCGCGGACCTGGGCCAGCGTCTCCTTGGTGAAGTCCTGGATGAGCGAGTCGTCGATCCCCTTGTAATCCTGGCCCAGCTCCTTCGCCCGCTCGGCCCCGACCTTCTCCCGCTGCTTGGCCACGTACTCCGGGGCGATCCGGGCGGCCGCGTCCCCCACCTCCGACGGCAGGTCCCGCAGGGTGCCGTCCTTCTCCGCCTCCCGCAGCATGTCCAGGTTGGCCTTGGCCAGCTCGAAGTCGCCCTCGTTCATCGCGCCGAGCTGCTTGGCGAACCCGGCCATCCGCTGCTCCTTCTGCTCCAGGACGCCCAGCTCGGCCTGCATGACGGCGATGTTCGCCTTCCGCGCCTCCGACTCGGCGGTGGCCAGCTTGACCACGTTCTCCATCCGCCGCTGGATCTGCTCCAGGGCGGTGCTGTTGGCCACCGTGGCCACCTCGTTCGCCTCCCGCGCGGCCCCGGCCGCCTCGGCGATGCCGGCCTTGTCGCGGGGGCCGCCGGCGTTCTCGTTGGCCCGCCGCTGGCGGAGCACCTTGGTGAACCCGGCCGCCTCGTTGGCCGCCGCCGCCTGCTCCTGGACGGCCCCCTTCATTGCCACCGACCGGGCGAACCCCTCCTCCTTCGCCCCGGCCGCCGCCAGCCGCGCCCGCCGCCGCGCGTCCTCCGCCTGCTGGACCTGGGCGGCGTCCGCCTGCTGCCGCTCGCCGACCGCCGTCGAGCGGTCGAAGGCGGCCGTGGGCGGCAGCTGGTCCTGCGCGCCGGCGGCCCGCAGCAGCGCCCGGTACGGCTCGCCGAACTGCGCGTCGGCCTGCCGGTACTGGCGGCCGGCGGCGGCCCGCGCGCCGATGTCCACCAGCGCCCGCTCCAGCTTGAGCTGGGCCTGCCGCACCCGCTCGGCCGTCCCGTCCACCGCCTCGGCCAGCTTCTTGAACGAGGCGTACAGGGGGACGAACTCCTCCTTCAGCATCTCGGTCCGCTGGGCCTGGGAGAGCGTCTTATTCCCCCAGATATCGACCGCCTTGGCCGCCTTGCTCATCGCCGCGTCGAGCGCCGCCACGGCCGCCCCGGCGATGGCCCCGGCCGGCCCCAGCTTGCCGAGGACGGCCGTCACCCCGCCGGCCGCCGTGCCGATGCCGCCGGCCACCGACCGGGCCGCCTGCATGCGGTCGGCCCGCGCCCGCCGGTCGCGGCCGGCCCCGTCCGCCGCCCGCTCGATGATCGGCCCCTCCCGCTGCTTCAGCTCCCGCTCCACCGCCTGATCGAACTTGGCCTGATTCTGTTTGGCGTCGGCCGCCGCCTTGACGTACTGCGCGTACATCTGCTCGTACTTGGCGGCCTCCTCGGCCGCCTTGGCCAGCCGCTGCATGTCCTGCGCGGCGGTGCCGCCGATGGACAGGGTGACTTGGACGTTCTCGGCCATCGGCCGCCCCCCCTTCGCAACGGTTTTGCGGCGGCCCGGTCAGCCGCCCCCGGCCCGCCGCTTGAGCAGCCCCAGGGCCACCAGCAGGCCCTCGTTCCGCCCGCCCTCGGCCGTGTCCCGGACCGACCGGAACAGGCACGCGGCCCACTGGACGATGGGGTCGGCCGCCGCCCCGCCCTGCCAGTTGACCGCCTCCATCCGGCGGAAGTGGTGGAACGCCCGGTACGCGGCCTCCGGCGGGTCCAGGCCGGCGTCCTTGACGAACCGCCAGTGCCGCTCGGCCAGCCCGACCGTCTTCCCGCAGTCGTAGCAGGGCGGGGTGTGGGACCGCGCCCGCTTGAGCAGCCGCCCCGGATCCCCGGCCGGCAGGTGCCGCCGGGTGCGGTCCTCCGCCGGCCGGCCCGTCGCCTCGTCGTACTGGTACAGCAGGCACTCCGCACAGGTGCGGCCGAACTTCATCGGGTCCGTGTACCACAGGCGGGCGACGGCTACGAGTTTTTTTCCTCCCGCTCCCAGTCCGAGGCCGTGTACCCGGTCACGAAGTTGACCATCTGGTCGAAGTAGTCGGCCCCCAGCAGGGCCTGGAGGTCCGGCCGGTCGAGCGCCTCCGGGCTGAACGGCAGCGGCACCGCGTGCCCGTTCGGGGCCGTCTGCATGACGTCCCACCCGATGACGTGGGCGGCCAGCAGGTTGCGGACGGCGGAGAAGTGGCTGCCGCCCGTCTCCGCCTCCCGCTGCGCCCGCCGGTACGCATACGTGGCCGCCGGCAGGGCCGGCCGGAACGTGAACGCCAGCCGGGGCTTGCCCGGCGACTGGCACGCGGCCCGGCACGTGTACCCGTCGGCCGGCCCGCCGAGGGTGAACGGCCGGTGCTCGATGTCCTTCTGCGCCTGCTGAGTGGGTTGGTCCGCCACGACCGCCCTCCGGTTGGTGTTGGTCAGGTGAGGTACGCGGCGATCCCGGCCAGCAACTCCGGCTCGTACTCCGTCAACCCGACGACGAAGTTGCACCGGCTGCACAGGACTCCCCGCACCCGCCCCGTCCGGTGGTCATGATCGACACACAGGCGGGTGACTCGGCCGTTCCGCTTCCGCGATTCGGGCCTCTTGCAAATCGTACACACCCCGCCCGCCGCCGCCACCATTTCCGCGTACTGCTCCGGGGTAATGCCGTACTCACGCAGTTGGGTCCGGTGCCGGAGTACCTTCCGCCGGGGGTCGGCCCGGTTCTTAGCGTTCCGGCGAACCCGTTCAGCAAGCCGCTTCGCTTCCGACCAGCCGCACCGCTGGCACTTCGGGCGGTACCCGCCGACAGCGGCTTTGTCTTTCGCGCACTGGCGGACGGTGCAGAGCGGGCAGATCGGGCGGTCGCCTCGACTCTTGAGGGCCTCCACCTGCCGCCGTTTCTTATCCCTCTCGTCCCGCACGGCCGGCGGATCATAGCACTGGCGGCACTTGGCCTGCATGCCGCCTTTCGCGCGTGGGTTTCGCATCCGTTTGCGGACCCCGCATTCCGGGCAGACCGTCGGGTCCGTAGACTGGCCGATAGACATGTCGTCCTCCACAACAGGATGGGATGTCAGGGGCCGGCGGAAGTTGACGCTTCCGCCGGCCCCGCTTCGTTAGACACCAGTGTCAAGGGTGAAAATCAACTCGGCTTTGGTGGAGTCTGTGGCCGTTCCGTGCCTGTAGGCTCGTCCTTCCAAATCCAGCATCACCTCCTCGCGGCCGGCGACGGCCGGCGAGCGGGGCGGGAACACCACCTTCTGCATGGAGATGGTCATCACCCACGACCCCTGGGTGAAGGTGGCGGCCACCGCCACCCCGGTGCCCGCGCCGGTGTTGTACAGCGCGGTCGCGTCCCCGTAGGGCAGCCGCGTCTTGAACATCACCTCGCGGTCCCGGCTGACCAGCGCGGTCAGCGTGTTGCTGTTGAAGAAGCGGTCGGGGTCCAGGTCGTTGTTCACCGTCAGCTCGAACGACTGCGGGGTGACGGTGGTGCCGCCGACGGTCAGGACGAGGTCGCTGAGCACGAAGGCGTTGGTCGTCACGTCCGGGTAGATGGCCGGGAAGGTGCCGGCGTTGGCCACCGTCTCCGTGCTCGCCAGCAGGCCCAGCTCCACCTCCGCCATCTGCCCCTGGCCGGCCCGGAGGGTGAACGTCTGCACGCCGACGGTGGCGTAGGTGAACACCTTGGCGTGCCGGTCGATGGTGACGTACCGGGACGGCAGCGTCTCGGCCAAGTCGTACCGCTTGTTCGTGCCGCTGATGGTGGCCGCGTTCGCGCCGAGCGCCCACGGCAGGAGGGCGTGGTAGTCGGCGGCGGACGGCTGCATCCGCACCGGCCCGCCGATCCGCTGGAGGCCGGCCCGCACCCGCTCGACGGTGTGCGAGCGGGTGCCCCGGACGCCGTTCCCGTTGATCGACTCCTGGTTCAGGACGAGGTCTTCGGACATGATGTCCTGGCAGGTGTCCACGGGCGACGACGCGCCGATCCCATAGCGACCCAACGTGCCGATTGCTGCCGACATGACACACCTCACGGACGAAGGAGTCGGAACAGGGCCGCCGCCGTGCGGAACCCCTTGCGACACAACCGGAGCACCGAATCGTACCCGAACCCGTGTTCGGCCGCGAAATCTTTGGCGATCACTTTCGACCCGCCTTCCAGCTCGACCCACACGTTACTCGACCGATTCCTCGCCTGCTGCATGGCCGTGGCCCAGACGCAGTTCGTCGGCTCGTACCCCTTCGCGTTGTCCTTCCGTTCGACCGTGTGCCGCTCCGACGGGCACTCCCCCATGTCCGCAAGAAACGCCTCGAAGGAGTTCCACCGCTCGCAGACTGACACGCCGCCGTAAGCGGCGTTGTGCCGCACCCGCCGCCGGAGGCCGACCCAACGGCGGTGGGTCAGCGTCCGGGATTTTCCGTGGGTGACGGTGATCGCCCGGAGCAGGCGGCCCCTCACCTCTTTTGCCAGACACCCGCAGCTCCGGGTCGCCCGCTTGGTCAGGTTGTACGCGACGACTTTGATCTCGTTCCCGCACGCACACCGGCAGAGGAACTTCAACTGCCGGCCGGGCACTCGAATCGCCTCGATCACTTCCAACCGCTCCACCTTGTCACCGACCTTGACTTTTGTTTTCGCGGGCATGGTAGTTCCTCTGGGTGATCCCAAAGTTACTACGGTGCCGACAAAAATCAACCAATGGCCGCCGACATGGGACGCCTCCGGTTACGGGATGAGGCCGCGCCCCTCGCGCGACCGGACGAGGAGCGTCATCGCCCCCACCAGATAGTTCTGCGCCAGCCCGTCCGGGCTGACGATCAGGTCGGGCTGCCAGTCCGTCACCACGCACTCCGGCACGCCGGCCAGCCGCTGCGCCCGGAACAGGGCGGCCGCCTGCCGCCGCCACTTCAGGTTCCGGGGCATGTCGTTGTCCATCGTCTCCGCCGCCGCGTCGAAGAAGGCCACCAGGACCGGGTACTGCACGTCGTCGGTGGCCGTCAGCAGGCCGGCCGGGATCTCCTTCGGGTACGGGGCCACCTGCACCTGCGGCAGCGCCCCGCCGCCGACGTCCACCGGCACGGCCGCGTCCGCCGCCGTGCCCGGAATGAACGCCGGGAACCAGCGGCGGAACACCCGGTCGGCGGCGCTCCCGATGCCGCTCATGTTCAGCGTCCGCAGGCCGCTCACCACGGCGTCCAGGATCCGCACGTGGACCGGGTCGGCCGTGTCGATGAGCGGGCGGAAGACGGCCCCGCTGATCCGGTCGGCCGTGGTGCTGGACGCCCGCCGCACGGCCATCCAGGCGTAGAACCCGGCGGCCGCCGCCACCGTGGCCGACCCGCCGCCCGCCCCGTCGGCCGTGACCACCGTGGCCAGGGTCCAGTCCAGCCGCGCCCCGGCCTGGACGGTCCACGGCGCGCGGAGGATTTCGACCGTCCCCCCGGCCCCGGCCCCCGTCACCGTGACGGCGGCCGTCTGGTCCAGGTTGTCGGCCACGCTCAGCGTCAGACTGGACAGGTCGATAGCCACCCGCGCCCCCGGTCACTTTTTCCGGACCACCAGCCGAACGATCTCGTCGGCGTGCCACTTGGCCACCTTCGCCGCCGTCTGCGGGCTGACCCCGAAGAACCGCCGCCTCGGCACCCGCCCGGTGCCGTGCTGGTGGTACGCCGCGTACTCCGGGGCGGACAGTTCGACCGTCACCCCGCCGCCGTACTCGCCCCCCCGCGCGGCCCCGGCCGCCGCCACCGCCGCGTCCCGCAGGCGGCCCGTCCGCACCAGCAGCGGCCCCGGCGACGGCCGCTTGCGGGGCGGCCACGGGGCACCCGTGACCGGGTCGCGGCCGGCCGCGAAGGCGGCCGCCACGTCCGCCTGGAGGGCGTCCAGGAACGTCTTCGCGGCCATCCGCTCGGTGCGGCGGAAGACGTGGTCGTGCAGGTCCACGAGCAGCTGTTTGAGGCCGGAGAACGTCACCGCCGCCCCTCCCGTCAGGCCCGGTTGTCGCGGGTGCAGGTGACGACCACCGCCCGCTGCTGGATGTCCTCGTCCACCTTCGACACCACCCACTTCGTCCCGTCCTTCGCGTCCGTGGCCAGCCACTTCGGGCGGAGCGGCGTGTACCCGGTCTGGCTCACCCACACGAAGTACACCCGCTCGCCGGTGCCCGCCTGGGCCGGCCCCAGCCCGCCCTGGGCGTCGGCCGTCAGGTCCTCCCGCCGCGCGTCCAGCGTCACCGCCGCCCCGCCGCCCGGCGCGGTGAACGTCACCGCCCGCGTGCCGGGCAGGACGGCGGTGGACATGAACGAGTCGATCAGGTCGTCGTCCAGCACGGCCCCCTCCGCAACCCGTTGCGAATCAGAACGTGCCGACGTACTTGCCGGCCACGTTGATGAACCCCATCAGCAGGTTGAGCGCGTCCGGGCCGAGCACGTTCTGCGCCCACCCGCCGGCCCCGGCCGCCATCTGCATCGGGTTGCCGAGGGTGACCGAGAAGTCGCGGATCGACAGCTGCATGGCCGTCACCCCGCCGCCCTTCACCGCCTTGCTGCCGAGCGTGGCCCGCCCGAACCACCACGCCAGCGCCTGCAAGATCGCCATCTTCACGTCGCCGTAACCGGCGTCGATCTCCGCCTGACTGAACCCGGCCACGTAGGTGACCTTCACCGTCCGGGGGGCCGCCGCCCACGTGCCCAGCGTCCGCACCACGAACCCGGTCCACCCGACCCCGGCCGGGTTGGCGTCCAGCCGGTACGCCGTCGCCGGCAGCAGGCTGGTCGTCGGCCAGTCGCCGCCGACGGTGCCGGCCGCGTAGGCGGCCGGGTTCTCGTACACGCTGGTGATCGACCGGGCCGGCACGTTCGTCAGTTGCAGCACCCCCTCCCCCCGCGCCCACTGGCCCTGCTGCACGGCCCACCCGCCGACCGAGTCGAACCAGCCGCCGTTCCACCAGCCGGCCGCGTACCGCTCGGCCCCCGGCTGCGGCAGGTACTCGGTGTGCGTCGCCTGCTCCAGCGAGTACCCCAGCACCCGCCACACCACCCGCTCGACCCACGGGTGGATCACCCCCAGGAACGTGAGCTGGGCGGCCGTCAGGGTGGTGCCGGCCGCCGCCTGGAGCCACGCCGTGTACTCGGCCTGGGTGACGATCACGCGGCGGCCCTCCGGTCACTTGGTCACGAGCGGGGTGGTGACGACCTTGCCGCCCCGGCACACCGGGCACGGGTACGGCAGCTCCTTGCCGGGGTCGCCCTTAACGACGACGCCCGTCCCGCGACAGTGCGGGCACGGGCGGGGGGCGGATGTGGTCATGTCGGGTCGCCTCTCCGGCCGGGTGCGTTACCCCTTGGCGTCCGGCAGCCGGGGCCGCTCGTAAGGGTTGGGGTCGGTGTCCCACTTCTCCCGCTTGCTCGACGAGTCGAGCAGGTTCCGCTCGACCCGGCCGGCCAGGGCCTCGATGTCGGCCATCTCCGGCACCTTGCCCCGCGTCTCCGTCGCGTCGGCCGCGTCCACCCACCGGCGGCACCAGTACACCCACAGCTTCATCCGGTCGGCCGACAGGTTGGCGAACGTGCGGGTCGGTTCCGGTTCCGGGTCGCCCCAGTTGCACGCCTTGTACACCGCCTTCGCCGCCTTCAGCACCTCCCGGTTGGCCGGGTCGGCCAGCGGGTCCGTCACCGTCACCGTCCCGGCCCGCCCGTCCACCGTGATCCGCAGGCCGGGCAGGTCCGGCATGCCGGCGAACTTGTCGTCCGCCACCCGCCCCCGGATGTTCTGGTTGTCCCACCGCCCCCGGAGGAAGCGGCGGGTGATCGGGCACATCACCTGCCCGTTCTGGGCGTTCCCGATCTCGATGGTGAAGGTGCCGGCAAACGGCTTGCCGCCGCCCTGGGTCGGGTCGGCGGTCTGCTGCGCGCTCATGGGTTTCGCCCACTGTGAGGGCCGGCCGGGTCCGCCCGACGCGGGCGGCGGCCGCCGGCCGTGTCAGACTACTGTATCAGATCACGGCCCCGTCCGCTGGTACACGGCCGTCCCCAGGTCGATCGTGGACGCGGCCGTCGCGTTCGCGTTGTACAGCAGGAGCGGGCTTTCGGTCAGCACCGCGTCCGCCACCGTCGCGCCGCCGACGCCGGCCGCGTTCGGGAACTGCGTGGTGGCGTTCGTGGTCGGGGCCAGCCGGGTGCCGGCGTTGTTCGTGTTCGGGTCGGTGTCGGCGGCCGCGCCCATGAACCACACCGTCGCGCCGGCCGCCAGCCCGGCGCTGCCGAGCGCCCCGACGGTGACGGTCACGCGACCGGTGGTGCCGTCCGTGACGGCGGCCGACACCAGCAGCACCTGCCAGTTCCCGTCGTTCAGCCGGACGACGAGGTAGTCGTTGGCGGCGATGGCGTTGTTGGTCGTCGAGGGCGTGACCCCCCGCGCGGCGAACTTGCCGACCGTCGAGTACAGGCCGGGGTCCGCCGCCAGCACGACGGAGGTGCCCCCGCCGGCCACGGCCGAGACGGCGGTGGTGCGGTTCAGCTCCTTCATCACGTAGTAGGTGTGGGCGGTCGCCCCGCTGGTGATTTGCAGGTGCGTGATTTTCGCCTTGTGCCCCCGCTTCGGCGGGACCAGGGCGGTGAACGCCGTGTCGGCCGTCGCCGTCGTGCGCGGGATGCTGAACGTGTCGAGGGCCAGGGCCGGTGCGAGAGACATTGCTGAGGACTCCGGGCGGGTGGTGGTGGGCGGAAAGGGAACCCGCCGCCGGCGGTGAGGCCGGCGGCGGGCCGGCCGGGCGGTGGCGACGCCCGGCCTTTCGCGTCAGTTGTACTGGCCGTCCTTCATCAGGGCGGCCGCCCCGCCCAGCTCCAACTGCCCGCCGTACCGCATCCGCACGACCAGCAGGCGGGTGTTGTTCAGCGCGTTGTGCCGGCCGCCGGCCTCCCAGCGGACCTGCATGCCGAGGCGGCGGTACATGCGATACCGCCGCAGGTTGATGAACGCCGCGTACCCGTCGGGGATGTCGTTCTGGACCTTGAACGGCGTCTCCAGCAGGGTGTAGTCCATGTGGTTCATGCCGAACACCCGCCGCTCGTCGCCCACCCCGACGGCGATCCCCCGCGCCTTGCGGTAGGTGTAGTCGTTGGCGACGTAGGCCAGGGCCGCCCCGCCCTCGCCCCGGAACTGCTTGGGCACGCCGAACATCAGGCCCTCGAAGTCGCTGACCGTGAACGGCCCGCCGGCCCCGTGGGTGCTGCTGACCGACGTCGCGCCGGTGGCGTTGTAGAACCCCTGCGGCTCGTTGAACCCGTTGCCCACGGCGATCACCCGGTCCAGCCACTCCAGCGCCTTGAACCCGTACTGCTCGACCACCTTGCCGGCCACGTCGGTGCCGGCGTCCTCCTCGAAGTCCAGGCCGAACTCCATCGCGCTGACGGCCGGGTACACGGGCGTGTCGAAGGCCGAGATGAACGACGCCGTGTTGAACGTCTGGATGGCCGTCCCCTCGGCCGTGCCGGACGTGAACGACGGGTTGCTCATGCTGGCCGACTTCACCCGCCGCCCCTTGTTCAGCGTCTCCACCTGGACGTAGGGGAACAGCTCGCCGTACAGCACCGGGGTCAGGATGATGGCGTCGTCGAACACCACCGGCGACACCTCGATGCCGCCCGACGTGGAGTCGTCCAGCAGCGTCTTGATGTGGTACTCGCTGAGCGTCTGCCGCTCGATGATGATCTCCGACCCGGCCCGGTCCCGCAGGGTGCCGCTCCACTTCTCGTTGTGGGCCGCGTACAGGACCAGCTCGCGGTCGTGGTCGCTCATCCGCAGCCACGGCGGCAGGTCGCCCTGGCGGGCCGACTTGCCGGCCATGAACCGCATGTACGCCAGCGACACCGCCTTGTCCCGCTCGCTCGGCCGGTCCAGCGTGCGGCCGTCCAGCTGCGCCGGCTGGCCGGCCCACGGGTGGTGGCGGCCGGCCGTGCTGCCCTTGCCCACCGTCGTCGGGTAGACGGCCGCCATGCGGCTCGTCGAGTACTGCTCGGCCGCCTCCTTCACGCGGATGCGGGTGGCCTTGGTGAACGCGGCGGACGGCGACACGTCCCCGTCGCGGGCCGTCACCCCCTGCTCCCGCAGGGCGTCGGCCACCCGCTTCTCCACCAGCGCGTCCAGGGCCGTCATGTCCACCGCCGGGGCCGCCGGGGCCGCCCGCTTGGCCGGTTTCGGCTTGGCCGCCGCCCCGGCCTTCACGGCCGGCGTCTGGCCGGCGTCGATGGCCGTCAGGTCGGCCAGCGTCAGCCGCTTGGCCTGGAGGGCCTTGGCGTACAGGACGCGGATCTCGCGGTCGGTCGAGTCGTCGGCCGCCTTCAGCGTCTTGACGGCGAACCGGCGGAGCCGCTTGGTGATCGTCAGCATGGTCGTTTGTCTCCGTCCCCGGCGGGGTTCGCGTGCGGGGTGGGTGTGGTGGGAGCCGTCCGGCCGACGCGGCCGGCAGGCGTCAGTCGGCCGCCAGTGATCCGAGGGTCTGGCGGAGTGCCCGCCGTTCGTCCGCCGTCGTCGCGCCGCCGAGGATGGACCGCGCCAGCACGTCGCTCAGCCGCCGCCGGCCCTTCTCCGGCACGCCGGGGTTGGCGACGCCGGTCAGCTCGGCCTCCGGGTTGGCGTCGTCGGCCTCGTCGTTGTCGTCGTCGGCCCCCTTGTCGTCCCGGTCCTCGTCGCCGTCCTCCTTCTCCTCCCGGTCCTCCTCGTCGTCCTCCTTGGCGACGGTCTCGGCCGCCTCGTCGTCGTCGGCATAGTCGCCCTTCTCCTCGCCCTCCTCCTCCTCGTCCTCGTCGGACGCCTCCGCGCCCAGCCGTTCGGCGTCGATGTCCTCGTCCGTCAGGCCGTCCTCGCCGTCGTCACCCTCGTCGGCCTTCTCCTCGCCATCGTCCTCGTCGGCCGCCGCGTCGGCGAGGCCGGGGTCGTCGGCGAGGCCCGCGTCGCCCCCGCCCAGGGCCGAGACGGCGGCGGCCATCGCGTTCGCGTCGGCCAGGATGCCACCCACGGCGGTCGCCACGGCGTCCGGCAGGTCGGGGATGTCGGCCAGCCGCTGGAGTTCTTCGGCCGCCCGGCCGAGCTGCGACAGGCACCCGTCGGTCAGGTCGGCCATCGCGTTGCACATGGCGACGATGTCCCGCCCCTCCGCCGCCGCCGCCACCGCCTCGGCCGCGCCGGCGATGCCGGCGTCGATGTCCTCGAACATGCCCTGCACGAGGCCGATCCGGCCGGCCGCCTCGCGGGGCAGGTCCTTCATCCCCTTGCCGAGCGCCGCCACCGCGTCGAGCACTTCCGTCAGCGGCCGCCCGGCACCGTCGTTGCCGTCATCCTCGGCGTCGGTCTCGGCGTCGGTCTCTTCGTCCTCCAGGACGTCGCCGTCGTCCGTCGCGCCGGTCAGATCCACCGCCCCGTCGGTCGGGTCGGCGTCGGTCTGGGTGGCGTCGGCCTCGTCGTCCTCCTCCTCGGCCGCGCCGCCGGCCTTGTCCGTTTCGTCCTCGTCCTCGTCGTCCACCGGGTCGGCCTTGCCGACGACGGGCGCGGCCGTGGCCTTCCGGGCCGGCACGGACACCAGGATCGGCCGCTCGTCGAACAGCACCTTGGCGAACGACTTGGTGAGCGGGTGGTGCAGCTTGCCCCGGCTGAAGGCGGTGATCTCGGCGTCCACGTTCGACGGGATGCTGACGACCGAGCACTCCATCATGGCGTACTTGGAAATCCGCCAGCCGCCCATGTCCTTACCCTGCTCGTCCTTCAGCGGGTTGTACTCGATGGGCGCGAACCCGTGGCTGATCCGCAGGCAGCCGGCGTCGATCAGGGTGGCCACGTCGCCGCCCAGCTCGGTGTTGGCCACCATGAACTTCGCCGACACCCGCTCGTCGGTGTGGTCGAGCGTCTTGACCAGCCGGCCGACCGGGGAGAACGGCAGGTGCTGCCACAGCAGCGGCATCTTCGGGTCGAGCAGCGCCCCCTTCGGGTCGAGCACGTCCCCGTCGCGGTCCCGCCGGCCGGTCGTGACCACGCACTCGAAGTCCAGGATGGACCCGCCGGTCATGGCCGTCGCGCCTTCGACGTCCTGCGGGGTGCCGCTCACCTTGACGGCCAGCCCGGCCTCGCCCAGGCGGGCGGCCGGGTGGATCTTGCCGGCCGCGTCCTTGACGGCGGCGGTGGCGTGCGGCGTCGAGTTGTCCGGGTCGAAGTACACCATCGCCGTGTCGGCCGCGCCGCGGATCGTCCGGCGGACGACGCCCGCACTGACGCCGGTGCCGGCCGCGATGCCGTCCACGCCCAGGATCGACTCCAGTTTTTTGAACCAGCCGCCGACGGTGCCGATCCGGGAACCGGGGCCGGCCGGGGTGCGGCGGGCCAGCGCGGCGAGCATGGTGGACAGCTTCACGGGGGCGGCCCTGCTGGGTGGAACGCAAGCGGCGGAGGCCGCCGCCCCGCCGCCGCGTGTGCGGCCGGTGGGGGACGACCTCCGCCGGTGTCGGTCGGGGGTTGACGGGAGGCCCGTCGCAATTCGTTGCGAACCATTTAACCACCCGGCCGCGCCCGCGTCAAGGGTGCGGCCGGTGGATGACGGTCGTTTCGGTCACTTTCGCCCACGTCGTCCGCCCGCCCTTGGCGTCGCTGTCCAGGTTCAGTTTGCCGCTCGCGCCGTTCGCCTCGCGGTCCACCCGCCGCGCCTCCAGCCACGCCTGGGCGTCGGCCAGCGGGTCGCCCTGCTTGAACGTCGTTTCCTCCGTCAGGTGCAGCTCCTCCCCGTCCGGGACGGACACGATGGCCGCCTGCACGCGGCCGAACGCCCGCACGTCCCGGCGGTGCGCCCGCACCGCCGTGAGCCACGCGGCGGCGATCTGGTCCAGCGTCGGGTCGGGCGGGGCGGGGCGGGCCTCGGTCACGGGAGCGCCTTCGGGGTAGGGGCGGTCAGTCGAGCTGGGTGAGCAGCTCGCGCATCCGGCTGGCGACGAGGACGAGGCCGGACAGGTCGTCCTCGCTGAACGGGCCGGTGTAGGACGCGAACGACAGGTAGCCGAACTGGTTCGCCTCCTCGTCGCGGCAGAGCGCGAACAGCACCGAGTGCTTGACCTTCTCGCGGAGGTAGATGCTCCGTAGGAGACAGGGCGGCATGGTCTCGACGTTCAGTAGTTTCTGACCGACCCGATGCACCTCCTCGAGGACCTTGACGTCCTCGTCGTCGATCACCAGGTCGAAAGCGAAGCGGCGGACCACGTCGTCGTACCGGTTGCCCCACCCTAGCTGGGCGCGGACAACGTACTTGCCGCCCGGCGTCGGAAGGCCGCCGCAGTTGTGGCCGACGAACACCAGGGCACGCTCGACGGTCGGGATGGACTTGGCCTCGTAGAACACCCCGTACAGGTCGGCCAGCTTGGACAGCAGGCCAATGCCCTGGAGGGGCGGCCGCTCGATGCGCTTCTTCCACCGCGTCAGGTAGGCGTCGAGCACCTGCCGCAGGCCGCCGAACGCGCCGGCGGCCAGCCCGGCCAGCCCGGCCGTGACGGCGATCAGAACGCTCATCCACTCGTTACTCGGCACGCCGCACCTCCGGTGGTTGTCGGGCCGGCGGCCGCTACTCGGCCGCCGGCTTCATCGCGATCAGCGCGACCGACAGCGCGGCCAGCAGGGCGGTGACGAGGACCATCAAAACGGCCGAGGCCGTAGACGGCCTGGGGTCGTGGTACGGCGACATCGGCTGGCCTCCCATCGGGGTGCGGGCGACAACAAAGTTCGGCCGTCAGCTTATCGACGGCGACGGCCGGGGGAAAGTGCCCGGCCGGATCAGCCGCCGTCCGCCGTGGCGGCCAGCAGGGCGGACACCTTGGCAAGTATCGCGGCCGCCTCCTCGCCCCACCGGCCGGCGGCCGCGCGGTCGCCGGCCGGTGGGGCGGCCGCCTCGCGGAACTTGCGGTCGCCGTACTCGCGGACCAGGGCGATCAGGCCGGCCCGTTCGTGTTCGGACACGCGCACCTCCGCGTCAGTCGTCGCCGTTGATCCAGTTGCCGGCCCGCTGGGGGTCGATCCAGTTGCCCGGCCGCTCGGCGTTGATCCAGTTGCCGACGCGGGTGGCCACGGGCAACTGCACGGGGCCGGCCGTCACGGTCGGGGCGAACGTCGCCGTCAGCAGGGCCAGCCGGCCGGGCGTCACCGTGCGGGGCGTTCGGACGGCCGGCGCGTACCCGGCCGTGGCCAGGACGCCGGGGCTTGGGTTGACCGTCTTCGGCGTCCGCACGGCCGGCTGGTAGGCCGACACACTCAGTGTAGCCGAGGCGGGCGTCGCCCGACGAGGCGTGGCGACGGTCGGGGCGTACCGGGCGGCGGACAGGGGCGTGGCGGCCGGCGTCACGACCCGTGGCGTTCGGGCCGCCGGCTGGTAGCCGGTCAGCGTCAGGGCGGCCGCCGGCGGGGCCACCTGACCGGGCACGGTGACGGCCGGGGCATACCGGGTGACCGACAGGGACGCGGACCCCGGCGTCAGGGTTCGCGGGGTGCGGACGGTGGCGGCGTACCCGGTCGTGTTGAGTGCGGCCGCTCCGGGTGTGGTCTTGACGCCCAGCCGCGCCGACGGGGCGTACCTAGTCGTGTTGAGGCTCGCTACACCCGGCGTGGTCTTGACGCCGAGCCGCACGGCCGGGGCGTAGGTCGTCAGCGTGAGGCCGGCGGCGGTCGGCGTGACGGTGCGGGGAGTCTTGACCGTGGGGGCATAGCCCGTTGTGGTCAGGGCTTTGGTTGCCGGCGTCACCACACGCGGGGTGGCGACGGTCGGCGCGTACCCGGTGGTGGTGAGGCTCGCGGTTGTGGGCGTGACCGTCTTCGGCAGCAGCACCGTCGGGGCGTAGGTCGTGATCGTCAGCGCCCGCGTGGACGGGACGACGACTTTCGGCAGTCGGATCGACGGCGCGTACCCGGTGAGACTGAGGGCGGCGACCGACGGGGTGACAGTGACGGGGGAGGACGCACTCGGCAGGAAGTACGTCACCCCGTCCAGCCAGCGGTACTGCTCGGACTGGCCCCACTCGCGGCGGGATTGGTCGTACTGGTCACGAACTTCGGCGGCGGAGAGGACACGGTTAAAACACGTCAGCGAATACAGCGTGATGTTGGCGAACGGCGTGGCAGTCTGCCCGTCCGCCCGTGCCGCAATACCGCACGCATCGGCCCCGCTGTAGTTCAACGCCGACCCACCGCCCCAAGAACCGTCAGACACGCCGTTGAGCCACACCGTTTGCGTGGACCCGTCGTAGCTCCACCCCATCCGGTATCGCACGCCCGTTGACAGCGCGGTAGACCCGTTCCGCCAAGTGGCACCGGCATTCTGGGAGTACCAACTGACTCGACTATTTCCGGCTGATAGGTACAAAACGTAAGGGCTACCAGAAACCGCCGCGACCACCCATATCATCGCGTCGTCTTGGCTCGTGTTCCGATGCACCACCACATCGGCGATGTAAGTGAACTGGCTGAGATAGAAAGGGCCGGGCGTCATGTTCACATAGTCATTACTGCCGTCGAACTGAATCGCCGAAAGCCCATTCAGTCCGGCCACCCACGTCGGGCCGTTCGTCAGCGTGCCGTGCTTCGGGTTGCCCCGCCCGGTGTTGGTCAGGTCGAACAGCGTCAGCCCCGCCGACAACTCCGGCACAGCCACCCACGCCGCGACCACCCCCTTGTTGCCGGGGTAGTCGGGGTCGAGCGGGCATGTCAGGTCGAGCAGGCGG